>JAEEGG010017520.1_pt1 | contig 14713 bp, 13 predicted proteins | sample 9134161 | NCBI WGS metagenome assembly JAEEGG01 (sample SAMN16246543, study PRJNA631951) | gut metagenome | biome: gut microbiome; feature: rumen; material: CR-attached | host: Bos | place: Iran: Karaj | collected 2018-10
GAAAATTCCTGTCGTGAGGGTGGCTTTCGTGGGGCTGGGTATGCGCGGCCCTGATGCTGTGGAGCGCTGGACGCATATCCCCGGCATTGAGGTGAAGGCCCTGTGTGACCATGAACGTGATCGCGCCGAAGCCTGCGAAGACATCCTGCGCAAGGCCTCCATGCCCCCTGCAGACATCTATTATGGTGAGAATGGCTATAAGGACCTGTGCCGCCGCACCGACATCGATCTGGTATATATCGCCACCGACTGGCTCCACCATTATCTGGTGGCGCGCGAGGCACTGGAACACGGGCATCACGTTGCCATCGAGGTACCCTCGGCAATGAACCTGACCGAGATATGGTCGCTGATCAACCTGAGCGAGAGCAAGCGCCTGCACGTGATGATGCTCGAGAACTGCTGCTATGATTTCTTTGAGCTCAACTCGCTCTACATGGCTCAGAGGCGTTTGCTGGGCGAAGTCATTTATGTGCAAGGGGCCTACCGCCACGAACTTTCTCCCTATTGGGACGAATATTGGAAAAACGGTGACGATGACCAGTTGGGTTGGCGTCTGGACTATAACAGCAAGTTCCGCGGTGACGTTTATCCCACCCACGGCCTGGGACCCATCGCGCAAGTGCTTAACCTTCACCGCGGCGACCGCATGAGAACGCTTGTGGCGATGGATACCCGCTCCTATAATGGCCAGGAACTGTTCAAGGCGCGCACAGGCGAGTATTGCCCTGACTTCAAGAACGGTGACCACACTGTTACACTCATCTCAACCGAGAAGGGCAAGGTCATCGAGGTCCACCACAACGTGATGACACCGCAACCTTATAATCGCATGTACCAGCTCACCGGTACCAAGGGCTTTGTCAACAAATATCCCGTCGAGGGTTTCGCGCTAGCTACCGAGGTAATGAAAAAGGCCGGCGTCAACGTCAGCAAGGACTATACAGGCCATTCCTACTTGAGCAAAGAGGATACCGAGGCGCTGCTGCAGAAGTTCACCTCGCCGCTCGTGAAACGCTATGGCGAGGAGGCCAAGGAAGTGGGCGGACACGGCGGCATGGACTTCATCATGGACTCGCGCCTGGTCTATTGCCTGCAAAACGGACTGCCGCTCGACATTGACGTGTATGATCTGGCCGAATGGTGCTGCCTGGCCGAACTGGGCTGCCTCTCGATGAACAACGGCAACAAGCCCGTACAGGTGCCCGATTTCACCCGAGGCGAATGGAGCAGGTTCCGTGGCTACCGCCATGCCTGGGCCAAGCCCGAGGATGAGGCCGCAACACGCGCTGCCGCACAAGCCTTCACCGAACAACTAAAGGCTAGAGGCAAGAAATACTGGGAAAAGCATTAGGAGTTAGGAGTTAGAAGTTAGAAGTTAGGAGTTAGAAGTTGGGCTCTCTAGAAAATTAAGGAGTAAAAACAAAAAATCAAAATGGAAGCAATCGACACTGCCGGCATTCTGGCACAATTTGAAATAAATGGCACCCTCAAAGAAATCAAGCCACTGGGCAACGGACTCATCAACGACACTTATCATGTCGTTACCGACGGCGACTCGCCTGACTATGTGCTGCAACGCATCAACAACGCCATCTTTCAGGACGTGGACCTGCTGCAGCACAACATCGAGGTGGTGACTGCCCACATCCGCCGCAAGCTAGAAGCTTGCAATATCGACGACATCGACCGCAAGGTGCTGCAGTTTGTCAAGGCCCGTGACGGCAAGACTTACTACCGCAACGAGGCCGACCGCTACTGGCGCGTGATGGTGTATATTCCCGATACCGTCACCCAAGAGGCCGTCACGCCCGAGAGCGCCTATGATTGCGGCAAAGCCTTCGGCAACTTCGAGAAAATGCTGGTCGATGTGCCCGAACCATTGGGCGAGACCATCCCCGATTTCCACAATATGGAACTGCGCATGAGCCAACTTCGCGAGGCCGTCAAGAACGATACCGCAGGCCGTCTCGATGAGGTGCGGGACGTGGTTGACGAACTGGAACGCGATGCCGACGAGATGTGCCAAGCCGAGCAACTCTACCGCGAAGGCAAGCTTCCCAAGCGCATCTGCCACTGCGACACCAAGGTCAACAACATGCTGTTTGACCAGCAGGGTCAGGTGCTGTGCGTCATCGACCTGGACACGGTGATGCCGTCGTTCATCTTCTCGGACTATGGAGATTTCCTGCGCACCGGTGCCAACTTCACCGCCGAGGACGACCCGGACCTCTCGCACGTGGGCTTCAACGAAGCCATCTTCAAGGCCTTCACGAGAGGTTACCTGGAGTCGGCGCGCGAGTTCCTCACACCCATCGAGGTGGAGCATCTGCCCTATGCTGTGGCGCTGTTCCCCTTCATGCAGTGTGTGCGGTTCCTCACCGACTACATCAACGGCGACACCTATTACAAAATCAAGTATCCCACCCACAACCTGGACCGCACCCGCAACCAGCTGGCCCTCTACCGCGACATGCGCCGCCATGACCAAATGATGACCGCCTTTATCCAAGAGCTGATGTGAATTTTTGAAAAAAACACAAATTTAGAGAAAAAATAGTGCGGAATACTCCACTCTATCGATTTTTCATGTACATTTGCGGCAACATTCGTGCAGAAAAATGTCGCATGATTGCATTGTGTCGTGCAAAAAAGTGTCGAACAATATCAAATTATCGCGCAAAAAAATGTCACAAAGATGAAGAGAGATGTATACAACAATCTATTAGCCTGGAAAAAGAGACCCGACAGGAAACCGTTAATTCTTAACGGGGCCCGTCAAGTGGGTAAAACCTGGCTACTTCAGGAATTCGCCAAACGCGAATATCAAAAAACGGCCATGTTCAGCCTTGACCGACATGTCGAGGCCAGGGCAGTATTTGAGCGAGGAGGAGATATTAAAAAAGTGATAAGAGAACTATCAGCTCTTGCTGGTGTGGATATCACACCAGGTGACACGTTGCTCATCCTTGATGAGATCCAAGATTGTCCCATGGCGCTCACTTCCTTGAAATATTTTTGTGAAGACGCTCCTGATATCCATGTGGCAGTGGCTGGGTCATTGCTCGGCATTTCACTGCATGAGCAATCTTCATTCCCTGTTGGCAAGGTCGAAATTATCCGAGTCTATCCCATGACTTTTGCCGAATTCTTGAGAGCCATGGGGCGTGAACAGATGGCAGATGAATTACAGCATGGTGATTGGCAAATCATAGACACTTTACGAGAAACCTATATTGACATGTTACGCCAATACTATTATGTAGGCGGCATGCCTGCCGTGGTAAAGGCTTACTGTGAGCATGGCCTATTGCAGGAAGTCAGGACTTTACAAAAAAAGATACTCCTGGATTATGAGGAAGATTTCTCAAAACACGCCCCTTCAAACGAAGTGCCTCGAATCCGCATGGTCTGGAAAAGCGTACCATCCCAACTGGCTAAAGAAAACAAGAAATTCATATATAGTGTATTAAGGAAAGGCGCGAGAGCTGCGGCTTTTGAAGTTGCGATACAATGGCTCGTTGATGCAGGCCTTGTGTATAAAGTGCCGCGTGTCAGCACTGTAAAAATGCCCTTGAAGTTCTACGAGGATTTCAATGCTTTTAAACTATTTGTGCTTGATGTGGGACTGATGGGTGCGATGGTTGATGCACCTGCTGCAGCTATGGTAGTTGGGAATAACATCTTTTCAGAATACAAAGGTGCCTTTACCGAGCTATACGTCTGCATGCAGATGCAAGGGACACATCTGCCTTTGTTCTATTATAGCGCAGAGAATTCCCGCATTGAATTGGATTATGTTGTCCAAATTGGCACAGAGGTGCATCCCGTCGAAGTGAAAGCCGAGGAAAATGTTCATGCCAAATCGATGAAAACTTTCCTTTCCAAAAATCCGACTTTAAAAGGCTTTCTGCTATCGATGAAACCACACTCAGATAGTGATAAACTAGAACGTATCCCTCTGTACGCATTCCGAGAAGAATTCATCCGAAGAAATCAGAATCAAGAATAGGAATTGACCTACTGCTGTAATGAAAAAAACATGCTATGGATGTCACCTTTTGGCATCCTGGCTTGTTATATGGGTGAACTGCGGTGCAAGCCGAACGCAATGCAAGCGCGCATGTGATTGCTGAGGCGCAGCCCGCAGAACCCGAGCTCAAGCGAGGGAACTGGTTCAAGAAAACAGAAGTTTAAACAATTAGAATTCAATACATAGAAATGGAACATTTAATTACAAGTTTAGTGCAGATAGCAATATGCTGCGTTCTTCCTATCATGGTTGTCTGGTTGATTGTCCGCCTGAAGATGAATGAGACCAACCAACGCACACAAATCGTGTTGGCCGCTATCGAGAAGAATCCAGAAATGGATATCGAAGAAATCATGAAGAAGATTTCGCACAAGCCCAAGCTGCTGAAGGAGAAACTGCTCATCAAACTGCTGTGGGGATGTCTTGCCACACTGCTCGGCATCGGGTTGATGGGTACAGGGGCATGGATGGGTTATGTGGGCGGTTCTGTCCCCAACGATATCTATGCAGCAGCGTGCTCTGGCCTGATTGCTCTCGGGGTGGGCATTGCATTTCTTGTGAATTATTTCGTGGGCAAGAAGATGCTTGCCAAGGAGATAGAGGCCGAGGAGAAAAGAGTTACGACGCAAGAATAACCTGTGACGCGCGAAGTCTTCATAGCGCATGTGGAACGTGAGCAGGAGGCCTTGAGAGGCTTCTTGCTCGCCCTGTGCTGCGGCAACAAGGGCGATGCCGACGACCTGGCCCAGGATGCCTTGGTCAAGGCCTACCTCTCGCTGGCAGGATATCAGGACAAGGGGAAATTCCGCTCCTGGCTCTTCAAGATTGCCCATAACACATTCTTGAACCATAAGGCGAGTTGCCGCACGATGGAAAGCATCGACGAGGCGCGGACGTTCATTGGCGGCAATGAGGCCGATGCTTCGTTCGAACATCAGGACCTCTACCTTGCCCTTCACACTCTGCCACCCAAGGAACGTTCTGCCATCACACTCTACTACATGAACGGATACAGCATCAAAGAAATCGCCACCATCACCGATACATCGGAAGGAGCAGTCAAACAACAACTCTCACGGGGACGTGACAAACTTAAAGCGAAACTACAGTTATGAACAAAGATAAAGCACTTGAGGAACTTTTCCTCGCCAATAAGCCACACTTCAACGACAGAGACGCCTTCATGGCCTCACTCACCAAACGCCTTGATGCCGTGGAGTATATCAAGCAGTACCAGGAGGCTACCATACGACGTTACAAAATGGTTGTGGTAGTAGCGTTTCTTGCAGGACTTGTTGTTGGAGGCATTGCCATCGCTTACCTACTCGCGTCACCGGCCGATGTCCCCCTCTTCAATTTCGACACGCACAACATCTTCGTCCTGGAATGGCTTTGCAGCAACTCCCGATTAATCACCGTCAGCGCCATCTCATTGCTAATGACCGTTGGCATCACCTCCTTCTACGGCAATATCCAAGAGCTCATGGCCATGCGCCAATCACTCCGACATTGACAAGAGGGAAACAACAAATACAATAGATACAAGGGCTTCGGCACTCTTGATATTAAAAACAACTTAAACAACTATTACAACTTTTTTATTATGTTGTTTGAGTTGTTTAAGTTGTATTTAATTAAAGCGTTGTATTTATTGTCTTCCTTTTGTTGTCTTGTTGTAGTATTATGCCCAGCGGAAGTTGTCTGTGCCGGCGCCGAGTTCGAAGTGGTATTTGGCGATGCCCAGGTCCATGTGGGTGTAGCCAATCAGCGAGAAGCCTTTCTTGGCGCGCACACGGGGCAGTTGGCCGTCCTCGGCTGGCAGGAATTCAAACGAGAACTTCTGCTGGTTCACTGCCGTGGGAGCCAATAAGGCAGCTTCGACACCGCGGCTAAACCAGTCGGGAGTACTTTCGCTAACGTTGCTCACCTGATCGATGCGCTTGATCTTGTGTGACACGCCCTGCGTTTCCCCGTAGCCAATGGCGATATAGGCTTTGATGACTTCGCCATCATTGAGGACGTAGGTACCTGGCACTTTTGTATAACTCAGTCCCACCCAACAACTGTTCAGCCCTATGGCTTGGGCAAACAATACCAGCTGCTCGCCGAAGTAGCCGATGCGCTCGTCTAGGTCATCAGCCTTGGCGCCTGCCATGACGAGGTAGTCGGTCACTCCACGGAATTTACCGTACTTGGCCAGAGCCCCCTGGAAGGCTTTCGGTTCGTTCCTTATCAGCTGGATGTGCAGCCTCCCCTCGCGGTTCAGCGCATCTATTCTTTCTTGCAACGCATGCGCATCCGCATCACTTAACGGCTGCCCCTGATATGCCCTCACACTGTGGCGGGCTTTTATGGCTTCTTGCAGTGTCATAATTCCTTCATGTTTAAGTTAGAATGCAAATATAGTACTTTTTCTTTACCTAGGTCATGCTTTCTGAAGCACTTTGAATGTGAAGGCAATTCAGGCGGCGCCTTGGATTTGCTCAAATAAATTTGGCAAATCTCTCGACTTGCACTAAATTTGGATAATTTCGGCGGCGCCTTGGATTTGCTCAAAATAAATTTGGCAAATCTCTCGGCTTGCACTAAATTTGCAGCCTTAAATCAATGCATCAATGAAAGACAAGTCCATGCCTATCACCATTCAGCATCAATACTCACTGCTCAAGCACAACACCTTCGGGCTTGATGTCAAAGCAGAGCAGTTCATCAGCTACAGTTCTGTTGATGAACTGGTTGGGATTTTGGCTAAGCTCAGGCGCGACGGCCAACGCATCCTGCACATCGGCAGTGGCAGCAATCTGCTGTTTACACGGGATTTTGAGGGTACCGTGCTGCATTCCGACATCCGGTTCATCGAATACCTTTCCCGCGATAGCCGGGAAGTGGTTGTCCGCGCCGGTTCAGGAACAATATGGGATGACTTCTGTGCCGAGATGGCCCGAAACAACATTTACGGGTCCGAGAACCTGTCCTACATCCCTGGCGAAGTCGGCGCAACGGCCATCCAGAACATCGGTGCCTATGGTGTAGAAGTGGAATCCATCATCCGTAAGGTGGAAACCATCGAGGTAGCCACGGGCAAGCAACGGGTCTTTCAAGCAGCGGAATGTGAATTTGGATATCGCGACAGCATCTTCAAGAACCGCCTGAAGGGACAATACATCGTCACGGCGGTGGTATTCGGCCTTTCTGCCCTACCTGTTTTCCATTTGGACTACGGCCCGTTACAGGAGTTCAAGAAACTGGACGTGGCACCCACGGCACAGGCCATCCGCGATGCGGTGATTGCCATACGGCAGTCCAAACTCCCCGAACCTGCTGAACTGGGCAGTGCGGGCAGTTTCTTCAAGAATCCTGTACTGTCCATGGAAACCTACCATCATCTGGCGGCCCGTTATACCGATGTGCCCCACTATGTGGTCGATGAGAGTCAAGTAAAAATTCCCGCCGCATGGCTCATCGAGCAATGCGGATGGAAAGGCAAGCGCCATGGCGGAGCAGGAGTATATGAAAAACAGCCGCTGATTATTGTGAATGTGCACCAGGCAACACCCGCCGACATCATGGAGCTGGCCGACATGATCAGGCAAAGCGTATTCGAGAAATTCAACATACCACTCAATCCTGAAGTTAATTACATCTAATACACTTAAAAACAATATGGCATCTTTTATCGTAGAAGGAAACCACCGCCTGCACGGCGAAATCATACCTCAAGGAGCAAAAAACGAAGCGTTGCAGGTGATTTGTGCGACGCTGTTGACAACCGACGAAGTCGTCATCGAGAACGTCCCTGACATCCTGGACGTGAATAACCTCATTCACCTGCTCGGTGATATGGGCGTTATCGTCAAGAACATGGGCAATAGCACGTACAGCTTCAAGGCCGAACACATCAACACCGATTATATCGAGAGCCAGGACTTCATGAAAAAGTGTGCCCGCTTGAGGGGCTCCGTCATGCTGATTGGTCCGCTGTTGAGTAGATTGGGCAAGATGTATTTTGCCAATCCTGGAGGCGATAAGATTGGACGGCGACGCCTCGACACCCATTTCCGGGGCATCTGCAACCTGGGGGCAAGCTATACGTTCGATAGCGAGAAGAAGGCCTATCGGTTTGAAACCCAAGGCCCGCTGCAAGGAACCTATATGCTGCTCGACGAGGCTTCCCTGACCGGCACGGCCAACATCGTGATGGCCTCTGTAATGGCACACGGAACCACAACCATCTATAACGCAGCATGCGAGCCCTATGTCCAGCAACTGTGCCGGATGCTGAACCAGATGGGAGCAAAAATTACGGGCATTGCCTCCAACCTGCTGACCATCGAGGGTGTGGACGCGTTGCACGGGACCCGTCACCGCATTCTTCCTGACATGATTGAGGTGGGCAGTTTCATTGGTATGGCAGCCATGACGGGCAGTGAACTGACCATCAAGAACGTCTCTTGGGAGAACTTAGGAATCATTCCCTACAGCTTCCGCCGGCTGGGCCTGAAACTGGAAAAGCGGGGTGACGACATGTTCATTCCCAGTCAGGAGCACTATGAGGTGGAGCGTTTCATGGATGGCTCTATCCTGACGCTGGCCGATGCGATTTGGCCGGGCCTCACGCCCGACCTGTTGAGTGTGATGCTGGTGGTTGCCACCCAGGCCAACGGCAGCATCCTGATTCATCAAAAGATGTTCGAGAGCCGCCTCTTCTTTGTGGACAAACTCATTGATATGGGCGCCCAAATCATCCTGTGTGACCCGCACCGCGCCGTTGTTATCGGCCATGACCACCACATCCGTCTGCGGGCCAACCACATGGTATCGCCCGACATACGTGCCGGCATCGCCATGCTGATAGCCGCCATGAGTGCCGATGGCGTGAGCCGCATCGACCACATCGAGCAGATTGACCGTGGCTACACCAGGATTGAAGAACGCCTCAATGCCATCGGTGCCAAGATTACCCGCATCGACTGACATTAGAGGCTGTTGCAAAACTCACACCTGAAAGGTTTAATCTCTCGACCGTAGGCCGATTTACAGTTGTGTCAAATGAGTTTTGCAACAACCTCATAAAAACTTCATCTTGACTTGAATTGTTGATACTGCTGCCAGGCATCGCCAAAAGCGGCTGCCGGTTCGCCATCGAAAAATTGTGCCTGGCAATCGTCCTTGAAGGGAGCCCAGTTGCCGCAGATGATGCCGTCGCAGGCAATAATAGGCTGGAAGATGCCGCTGTTGTTGTGGGCGCGGTGGGTGTGCTCAGTCGCGAGGACGATGTCACGGCTTTTGTAACCAATGAGGTATTCATCGTAAGGGGGAATCAATAGGCATTTGCCCTTGCGGAAACCCCGCGTGCGGCAGTCATCCGTCAGATAGAATTCCCGGCCCTTCCATTTCACGGCATGACTCGTGTTGCCCAGCAAGGCAATGCCCTTGCGGCAGTCGCCGATGTTCAGTCCCGACCACCAGACGAAGTCCTCGAGTGTAGCGGGCTGGCGACTTTGGAAGTATTTGCGGGCAAAGCGCATCAGGGCCTCGTCACGGTCGATGGCGTTTCGCGGTCCCACTTTATCGGCAGCCAAGGCATAGGTGGCCTTCATGGGCAACAGGTCGCCGCTGCACAGTGTCCCCGAGAGTTCGGCCATGCGTATGTGGTAGGACAATCGGTGGGCATCCATGCTGATATCCCGCTCGGCTAGAGCCTGGACGAAATCCTCTTTTGTCACGCTCCCCTTGTCGGCAGCAGTCTGGACCAGCACGTCCCTGATGTTCATCAGTTCCGCGTCGGGAATGGTGATTCTATTGCTGCTCATCCATCCGCGGGTGACGGCGATGGCCTTGGGGGCACACAGGTCGAGCATCCACCAGTAGTCCTCGGCCGCAACCAGCTGCCATGTGCCACGCATCAGGTGCAGACGTATAATTCGCCCGTCATCGTAAGCCGCCTTAAAAGCCCATGCCGACGGTTTGCGCGTGCGCATCGCCACCGCCCAGCGCATCATGCGGTATTCCTGTGCCTGAATGGCTCCCATGTGGCTGACCACCTGGGCAGGATCGCTGAACAGCGGTGCGTCAAGCTGCTGATTAAGAAGTCGGATGGCTATCGGATTCATATCCCGTTTTTTACATCAAAAGAACCGTCCCTATTTTCCCTTTTTCAAGCGGGAGGTGAGTTCACGGCAATCGGTGAGGAGGTTCCAGATGCCGTCTTCGCTCAGGACGCCGCGCTTGAGGTCGGCAGGCAGGCGGCCGGCCTCGTCGTCGGCCAGGTCCTGCTTCCACAGGTCACTGCCATAGTACTCGTTGAGGGCGGCGATTGCCTCCTGGGCATCTTCCCACTTGTCGAGCGCGGCCTCGAGGCGTTTCACGGCCGCCGAGGCACGATTGAGGCGGCGCTCCATCTTGCGGATGCGCGCCAACTGTTTCTTATTGTCACTCATTGCGTTACTTGATGTATTTCACCTTGGACTCGTCGCGGGGCTTGGCTTCAGGTTTCTCGGCGGGGTAGCCGATGGCGATAATGTAGTTGAGTTTGTAGTCCTCGGGGATGTCGAGGCGGTCGAGGAAGAATTTGCATCTCTCGTTCGCCAGCAGGAAGCGCACAGGGCCACCCAGGCAGCAAGTGCCCAATCCCAGCGACTGTGCGGCCAGCATCATGTTCTCGCCCAGCAGACCGGCATCCAGCTCTCCCCCACCCTTGGCGGGAGTGCAAACGCAGATGAGGTTGGGTGCATTGCGGAACATATTCTTGAAATGGGCATCACGCTTCACCTGGTCGGGATTCTCCTGCTTGTAAATTTCGGTCACATCAGCAATCAGCTGCTGGTCCTCGACCACGCGGACAATACACGGCTGGCGGTTCATGCCGCTGGGCGCATTGATGCCTGCTCGCACCACGACTTCCAGCAGTTCATGCTCCACGGGTTTATCGAGATACTGGCGCACCGATCGGCGTGCCATGATGTTGTTGATCACCTCGTTTTCATACACACTCTGGGCAGTCATACCCACTACGCTCAACATAGCCATAACGCAAAAAATCAATCGTTTCATCTCTCTTTAACCTGTAACCTGTAAACTGTAAACTTTAACCTTTAAACTATAAAACTAAAACACCACCTGACGCTCGGGAGCCGAGAAGGAGAAGAACCGTGCCGTTGCATCGGTGATGTAGAGCACGGCCATGTTGTCGTCATCGGCCTTGTACATCGACTTGAGGCTCTCGTTGCGGTTCAGGAATTCCTCTTTCACCGCCAGCGTCTCGTCGGGCACCAGAGTGCCGCTCAATCGCATCCACTCGCTGCCGTTGGACTTGAGGGCGCAGATCTCGAACTTGCCGTTCTTGGCCATCTGCTTGTAAACGTCTTTCACCTTGCCCGTCATGATGTACAGACGGTCGTTGATAATCTCTGAAACGCCGAAGGGACGCACGCGGGGCTGGTCGCCATCGGCTGTGGCAATGAAGAATGCGCCGCATTCCTTCAAGTAGGCCTGTACTTCTTGCATGTTCTGTTGCATAGTCTCTTTACTGATTGTATCGTTAGTTACTGTTTTGTTATCCTGGTTCGCGGTAGCCGGCGCCTGATTGTTCTGGCATGCGGCCAGCATCAGCAGGGCGGTAAAAATGAATAGAATCTTTTTCATTGCAGTCAAGATTGTTTAATACAATTACAAAGATAATGAATAGATTTTAATCGACAATCCGTTTCATCACTTTTTGTTGGATTTCACCAGGTTATAGGAGTTGAGGACCAACTGCTTGAGGAACGCGTCATCGACGTCGGAACCTAACTGAACGCTTATCCAGTGACGCTTGTTGCCGTTGTAGGGCTCGCCGATAGCCTGGTAGCGCGCTTTGAGCTCACCCATCTCATCAGGGTCGCACTTGACGGTAACCGAGGAGAAATCGTCAATGTTAAAGTAGCAGAACATGTGCCCGCTCACATAGAACACCAGAATCGTGAACTTCCCCCTCGAGAACTTCTCAAAGGGAGTACCCTCGCTCACCCCCGGCAACGACAAACAATATTCCCTAAACCCCTCAATATCCATTCCCCAATTGCTTTAATGCTCCATCAAAAATGCAGAAAATCTGAAGTAGTACTTCAAAAATTCAGCGAAAATCTGAAGTACGTTAGTGATCAGGATAGTCTTTGAACTTGTAAATATCGCGTTTAATGCAGGCAGGCTGCATTCATGATGATGGGCAAAGATAGTGTCATTTTTTGATATGTAGAAGGGGGATTCGGGGTTTTTATGTATCTTTGCGACAAACTAATAACCCAACTGAACATCAATATGACTATCAAAAGAAGAGTTGCGGCGATTGCCGCCGTGCTGCTAGCCATTGGTGCCACAGCACAAACCAATCCGCTGTGGATGCGCTTTAGCGCAATTTCGCCCGACGGGCAGACCATCGCGTTCTCCTATAAGGGGGACTTGTTTACCGTACCCGCTCAAGGCGGAACGGCCCATCAGCTGACCAGTAACGCGGCCTATGACGCCTATCCCGTGTGGAGTCCCGACGGGCAGCGCGTAGCCTTTGCATCGGCCCGCGAGGGGAGTCTTGACGTGTATATCGTCGATAAGGACGGCGGCACGCCCAAGCGCCTGACTACCGACAGCGGCAACGAAACGCCCCTGTGCTTCCTCGACAATGGTACGGTGCTGTTCGAGGCTACCAATATGCCCACGGCGCAATCCATCCTGTTTGCCAGCCGCTCGTTCCCCCAGGTCTATCAGGTGAGCACCAGCGGTGGCCGTGCGCGCCTGTACTCGACACTGCCCATGCAGGACCTGAGCGTCAATGCCAATGGCGACATCCTCTACCACGACATCAAGGGATACGAGGACCCCTATCGCAAGCACCACACCTCGTCCATCACGCGCGACGTGTGGCTGAAGCGCGACGGCAAGTTCACCAAACTTACCGACTTCAACGGCGAGGACCGCACCCCGCGCTGGGCACCCGACGGCAAATCTTACTACTACCTGAGCGAGCAGGACGGCACATTCAACGTCTATAAGAACACCATCGGCGGCAAGGCTGTGCAACTCACCCGCCACAAGGGCAACCCTGTGCGCTTCTTGAGCGTTGCCAATAACGGTACCCTGTGCTACGGCTACAACGGCGAGATCTTCACCCTGCGCGAGGGCAGCGAGCCCCAGCGCGTGGACATCACCATCAATGCCGACCGCAACGACAAGGAACTGATACGCCAGATCCAATCCAACGGTGCCACAGCCATCAGCGTGTCGCCCAGCGGCAAGGAGGTGGCCTTTGTGATGCACGGCGACGTGTATGTAACCTCGGTGGACTACAAGACCACCAAGCAGGTCACCAACACGCCCGAACAGGAGCGCACCATCGACTTCTCGCCCGACGGCCGCAGCATCGTCTATGACAGCGAGCGTGGAGGCATGTGGAGCATCTACCAGACCAGCATCAAGAACAAAGATGAAAAACTGTTCACCTATGCTACCGACCTGGTCGAGGAGCAGCTGACCAACACCGGCCACACCAGCATCCAGCCCGCCTATAGCCCCGACGGCAAGAGCGTGGCCTTCCTCGAGGACCGCGACACCCTGCGCGCCGTTGACGTCAAGAGCAAGGCCGTGCGCACCCTGATGGACGGCAAGTACATCTACTCCTACAGCGACGGCGACGTGTGGTTTGAATGGAGTCCCGACAGCCGCTGGCTGCTCTCGTCCTACATCGGAGAGGGCGGTTGGAACAGCCAGGACGTCGCTCTGGTCAATGCCAGCGGCAACGGCGAGGTGCACAACCTGACCGAGAGCGGATACAACGAGGGCAACGCCAAGTGGGTACTGGGCGGCAAAGCCATGATTTTCACCAGCGACCGTGCCGGCTACCGCAGCCATGGCAGCTGGGGCGCCGAGGACGACGTGTACATCATGTTCTTTGATCTGGATGCCTACGAGCGCTTCCGCATGACCAAGGAAGAGAAAGTCCTGCGCGAAGAGGCCGAGAAGGAGCAAAAGAAAGAGGCCGACAAGGCTAAGGCCGAACAGAAAACCAAGAAGAAAGACAACAAGAAGAAAAAAGGCGCCACCGAGGAGAAACTCGCTGTGCCCGCCCTGCAATTTGACCTGGAGAACTGCCGCGACCGCATCGCGCGCCTGACGGTGAACTCATCTCGCTTGGGCGACTACGTGCTCTCCAAGGGCGGCGACACGCTGTACTATCAGGCTGCCTTCGAGGGCGGCATGGACCTGTGGAAACACGACCTGCGCGAGAACAAGACCGAAATCGTCCTCAAGGGCGTGGGCGGCGGCCAGATGATGGCCGACAAGGACGGCAAGAACCTGTTTGTGTGCACCGGCAAGGGCATCCAGAAGATCGACCTGGCCAAGGGCAAGCCCGAACCCGTCAACTTCGAGGCCAACTTCAACTATCGCCCCCAAGAGGAACGCGAATACATCTTCAACCACATCTGGCAACAAGTCAAGGACAAACTCTACGTCGAGGACATCCACGGCGTGGACTGGGAAGGCTACCGCGACAACTACAAGCGCTTCCTGCCCTACATCAACAACAACTACGACTTCCGCGACATGCTCAGCGAAATGCTGGGCGAGTTGAACGGCTCCCACACTGGTGCCCGCTACAATCCTGAGGGTCCGAGTCTGAAGACCGCTGCTCTGGGCCTGTTCCTGGAC
>JAEEGG010017529.1_pt1 | contig 14703 bp, 13 predicted proteins | sample 9134161 | NCBI WGS metagenome assembly JAEEGG01 (sample SAMN16246543, study PRJNA631951) | gut metagenome | biome: gut microbiome; feature: rumen; material: CR-attached | host: Bos | place: Iran: Karaj | collected 2018-10
CAAATTGCATTCCTTCTTCCGTAACACTCTCTGCAATTTTCTTTGCCTCTTCAATATCTTTAATTTCTATGCCAATAATTTGATCTACTAGAACCCCTGTCTCCGTTATATACTCTGCATTCTGTACATTTTGCTTGATAGCATTTTGTATCTTATCAATATCTACTTTTTCAGGACTTACTTTGATAGTCTCTACCTCAACTTCAGCATTCTTTAAAACATTTAGTTTGCTGACAACGTTTTGTTTTATAAGTGTACGATCTATCTTTACTCCTGTTGTTCCTGTTCTTACTATTAACTTATCTCCTTCTCGGATATAACTAGGCTGAACGACCTCGTTTCCAAGCTCTTTAGCTATAGTATTTATTTGTTTATCAAATTTCTTTATATCGATATTTACATCATATACCAAATTCTCGCCAAACAAACTATATTTTAGTCCTAATATTGTCTTTTTGAAAAATCCACCTTCTCTTCCTGCATTAAAGGCCATTTTAGCTGCCTCTCCAGAATTAAAACTTGCATTTATATCTTGAGCTTTAAATCCTATTCTATCGCTTCCATTATATAAAGAAACATCAACATCTCCCAGATATCTGTAATAGTTATCAAATACAGTTTTTGCCTCGTTTTCTGTAAGCCCTCCTACTTTTATTCCATTTACTTTTATTCCAGCATATATTTTGCTATAACCTACTATAGAAAGCGATGCTATAATAAATAAAAATAAAATAACTCCTATACAAATCGCTGTAATGATTCCTATTCTTTTTAACTTTGCTTTTTTACTTTCCTCCATTTAACTACATCCTCTCTCAACGCATAAACAACTCTTCTATTTAATATATTCAAACTCTACTTCGCCTATTCTAACGGTATCGCCTTCGTTTATGCCCATTTTCTCTAGTTCTTTATTAATTCCTTTTGTGTCTAAAAATCTTTGAAAATACTGTACAGATTCATAATCGTCAAAATTTATATTTCTCATTACCTTTTCAATAATTTTTCCAGAAATAATATAAATATTATTTTCTACTTTTATTTCAAATTCAGATTTATCCTTAATTTCAGCCTCTATAATTATTTCTTCTTTTTCTTCTGGGACAATATTTTTTAACATTTCACTAACTTTATAAAAGACTTCATCTAGTCCTTGTTTTGTAACTGCAGAAACTCTAAATATTTCATACCCTAATTTATCTGTAACTTCTTTCAATTTTATGAAATTTTCTTCTGCATTAGGCAAGTCCATTTTATTAGCCACTACTACTTGTGGTCTCTCTGCCAATTTAGAATTATAAAGTTTAAGTTCAGAATTTATTACTTCAAAATCTCTTACTACGTCTCTTCCTTCGCTTTGAGAACAATCTATAACGTGTATTATAACCTTAGTTCGCTCAACATGACGTAAAAATTCATGTCCTAGACCTGATCCCGTATGTGCTCCTTCAATAAGCCCTGGAATATCTGCTAAAACAAAGTCTGCGCCATTATCTAATTTTACTACTCCTAAGTTTGGCACTAAAGTTGTAAATTGATAATTCCCAATTTTAGGTTTGGCAGCAGTCATAATAGATAAAATTGTCGATTTCCCCACATTAGGAAAGCCTACTAGCCCTACATCAGCCAAAAGTTTTAATTCAAGTATTAATTCAAATTTTTCGCCTTCTTCGCCTTCTTCAGCAAATTTAGGGACTTGCCTTGTAGATGTAGCAAATTTAGCATTACCTCTTCCGCCTCTTCCGCCTTTTGCAATAAGGCATTTTTCTCCTACTTCTGTTAAATCAGCTAATACTCTATCATTTTCAGCATTTTTGACAACCGTTCCAGCAGGTACTTTTATATATAAATCTGAACCCGACTTACCGTAACGATTTCCACCTTCGCCTCTTTGACCATCTTCGGCCATAAATTTTTTCTTATATCTAAAGTCTACGAGTGTATTAACGTCAGGATCTACGACAAAATAAATATCTCCGCCTTTGCCTCCATCTCCTCCGTCTGGTCCACCCGCTGCGACATATTTTTCTCTCCTAAAAGAAACATATCCGTTTCCACCTTTTCCAGCTTTAACTGTAATCTTAACTAAATCAACCATATAATCCTCCTGTTTTAAGCAAAAAGAAAAAGGAAAAAGGCATGATGGCTCTTTTTCCTTTTAATTTGCTTTTACTTTTCTTCAGTAGCATAAACAGAAACTTGCTTTTTATCTCTACCTTTTCTTTCAAATTTTACAATGCCATCACTTGTAGCAAATAATGTATCATCACTACCAATCATAACATTCTTTCCTGGATAAATCTTAGTTCCACGTTGTCTAACTAAAATGTTTCCAGCTAACGCAAATTGTCCATCGGCTCTTTTAGCACCAAGTCTTTTGGACTCACTATCTCTACCATTCTTTGTGCTTCCGCCACCTTTTTTATGTGCGAAGAATTGAAGATCAATTCTAAATAACATATCTTACACCCCCTATTATTATCTTTCTTTCACTAATATATACTCTCCATAACTTGATTCAATATCTAAATACTCTGTAACCATTGACTCTAGAATAAATTGAGCAACCATCATTTCAGCCTCTGGGATATTATCAGGTAATCCCACTTTAATATACCCGCCATCAGATTTCTCAACTTTTAAATTTAACTTGAGCTTTTCATGAAGCCCTATAAGAGTCATATTCGTAACAGCCGAAACTGCTGCACATACAATATCTTTCCCTTCCACATCATATCCTGCATGCCCGTCTAGTGAAAAAGAAATTATTTCGTCATTTTCATTACGTTCAATTTTTACGGTTATCATAGTATGGCTCCTTACTAAGCCTTAATTTCATCAATTTGGACTTTAGTATAAAGTTGTCTGTGACCTTGTTTCTTTCTCTCGTTCTTCTTAGCTTTGTACTTAAAAACAACTACTTTTTTAGACTTGCCTTGTGAAAGAACTGTTCCTGAAACCTTAGCCCCATCAATAATAGGATTGCCAACAGTCATAGAATCTCCGCCAACAGCTAAAACTTTATCAAATTCCACTGTTGAACCAGCATCAATATTTAACTTTTCGATGTAAATAACATCACCTTGTTCTACTTTGTACTGCTTACCACCTGTTTCAATAATAGCGTACATAATTACACCCCCTCCGTTAGATTCGGACTCGCTTTGAAGGTATTTCTTAAATAAGAAATTTCATGAACCTTTTTCATGCGGCAAAATACTAAGTTAATATACATTATTTCTCAATTTTTGTCAAGTGGTTTCCATAATTTTATTCTTTAAGTTTTGCCCAAACATAATTGCCAGATGCATCTATATCATCGACGTCTTCCCAATTTCCAATCTCTGCCTCATCAGGAATTGTACTATAAATTTTCCCTTCTTCAGATAAGCCTAAGAAATTATCTCCACGTGCTACAACTTTCTTTATATTTTTCCATGAACTAATACTATCAATATTAATTCCTGTAGCACAATGCGTAACCTTAACCGTTCCATCTGCTTCTAATATCATAACTTGCTGACTCGACATAGCAAAATCTTTTATATTTCTTAAATTTTTTATAAATTCTCTTTCTTCCGGTTCCCACATTCCAGTTACATAAAGCTTGCCATCTATAGATAATGCAATTACGCGTTTCCCTGTTGCGCGGATTTTTACTATATCAACCCAATCTGAGACATCACATTGTCCATAATTATCATCGCCTTTAGCAACCACTTTACCACTTATATCAAGTCCTACCGTAAAATCTTCTCCCGTTTCAACATCAATAATGTTTTCCCAGTTGTCTATTCCCTCGACAATTCTATCTGAAAACTTCATAATTGATACTGTACCATTATCTTTTAACATGGCAATATGAGTTTTACTCATGTCCACCAACTTAATTTCATAAAATTGAGGGTAACTATCTGTTATATTTTCGATTTTATTAGTTTCATCATTAATTGTAACTACTCCCTTATCGCTTACTGTAGCTATTCTACCTCCAACTAAGTCTTCGCATATTTGAACAATATTATTAAAATCATCTGATATACATTGTCCAAAAAGCAAAATATTGCTAATTAGTTTCCCATCTTCTTTAAGAGCAACTATATTATTTCCATTTATAACAACACTTTTTACGTTTTCCCAGTCGCCATTAACAAAATTCCTAAATGGTTTGCCTGTAGCACGAATTGTACCATCTTGCTCAATTCCAACAATTCTATTATTAGACATTACTATATCTACTATTCGCTCCCAATTTTTGATATCTCCATAATAGTAAGAATTTTTTCCTGCAATAACAACTCTACCATCATACCTTAAACCTACACTTACATTTCCTTTAGCAAATATCTTTTTTATATTTGCCCATTCAGAGACATTACACTGTCCACAAGAATTCAATCCAGTAGATAAAACTTTACCGTTAGAAGTAAGCCCCAAAGTAAAGAAATCGCCAACAGCTACCTGCACAACGTTTTGCCAGGATTGCACATTGCATTCTCCAAAATTATTCTCTCCAGTAGCCCATACTTCTCCACTTTTAGTAAGTCCTACCGTATGGTATGCTGTTGCGACTTGTATAATATCATACCAATCCTCAATATTGCACTCTCCTGATAAGTTTTCGCCAACCGCATACATCGTAGAATTTTTGGTTATAGCAACCATATGTGTTTCACCCAAAGATAAACTTTCTACATTTTCCCACGAATATATATTTTCTATTCCATCATAAGGTGAATCTCCCGCATATATAACTGTTCCATCGTTTCTTACTCCATAAGCCACATCATCTTTTATATACACCTTATCTATATTATTCCAGCTATTAACTTGTTGTTTTAATTTATCTCCAACACCTAGTGCTATTACCGTTTTATTTTCCTTTAAGCCGATGAATTGTGTATCACTAAGTGCCATATCTGTCACTTGCTCAAAGCTTGGATACATCAGCATTTGAGGCCTGCCGTTGCCATTGCTAGGTTCAAAATCCTCCATAGCCTCTTCTTCTTTTTCACTGGAACCACTTTGTTGCAAATCTTCATTAGCTTCAGGCTCTGTACCATCTTTTTTTGCATTCATACCTTCGGTATTCAAACTTTCTTTAGGCATTTCTTCTGATGCTTTTTGTTGAAATTTGTCTTTATATATGCTTAAACTAACCTTACTAATAAATTCACTTGTTAATAAGACTATCTCTTCCTTTGCCACAAAGCCTCTATCTGAAGCCACTTCAAAAATATCAACGTATCTATCTTCTTCTTTTTCTCCCAAATGCATTTCAGTACCATTAGCATCAAAAAATATTGCCTCAATTTTTTCTCTATTTGTACCTGGCGCAAAATTCAATTCAAAAGCTACAATATTTGCTTCAATTTTATTATCATTTATTAACGTGCAATTTGTAATCTTTTTGTTATCAAATGTCTCCTGTAACCTAGATGTATTCCGGGTTCTAATGATATCAACTTGTTTTAACATATTCTTTAATGTTTGTTGTACATAAGTATTTTCTGAGAAATCTTTATCCGTTTTATCTTCTATTAAATTATTAGACATCAAAACTAAAATATCCCTATAAGGTACAACATGATATAAATTAAACATCATATTATAAACCTCAAAATTATGATATTTTGTAACATTTTTATTTTGATATTTAATTAATTCCGTTATATTATTAATAAGTACCGGCAATAAAATATGTTTTGCCGCAATACTTTTATCTATAACATTACTATAGCATTGCAAAAATCCAAAGCAACCGTTTACAACTAGTCTTGATAGCTTTTCATTCCAACATTTTTCATTATTTATAACATCCAAGAAAATAGATGCAATTCTTCTTATCCAGACTTTGTCCGCTTTTGGTAAGATTTTTATTATTTCGCTTGATAATTTAAAAACTTTTACATATTCCCCTTTATTAAAGGAATCCTCTAAAGCTCCTAAAAACTGTTCTATTTCTTCCTCCGAATAAATAAAATCCGATACCGTCTCCTCATAAAAATGACAATCCATCACATATAAAAATGGATATCTCTTTGGTGGCGGTATCGCGAATTTCTTTTCTTTATCCGTTTCTTCAGTTTTACCAACTTTGGAAGTGACTAAAAGCATAATTATCACAGCTGTTATTATGCAAAAAATTATGCCGATAACTAACATCTTTAATCACATTCCTTTCCGAAAGCATAAGAACAGCACAAGTTCTATTCAACAACTGATGTTATCTTTTTATTTACATCTGCGAGTAGCTTTTTCGCTTCTGTAACCGTTTCTAAATCTAATTTCTTCGTTTCAAATTCATTCTTTATTTCTGCTAGTTTTATTGTTTTATTCATAAATGAATTTAGATTCTCCTCGATATCTGATTTTGATAATTTATAAAAATCATCATGGTCATTCAAATTTTCGAAATATTTTGCATTTTTATCAATAAATGCATTAAATTCAAAAATTGTATTGTCTAATGTCGCTTTTATGTACTCGGAGCTATCTTTTGTAACATTTTCAAAACCTAAAACTTTTAAATAGTTACAACCCAATTCATATTTATTTTTATAGAATTCAAAAGCCTCTTGGCTCTTTTTTAATCTCTCTTCTAGTTCATTAATCCTATTCCCAGCCAATTTATTCTTCTTAGCAAAAGGAACAAAGAATAATCTTTGGAATGTACTTTTTATCTTATTATTGCTATAAACTATAGGATATAGATTACTCTTTAATACTGTAAGTTCCGTATTTATTTTAGAAATATTCTTTTCATGAAAATCCTTTGAATCATAGTCATAACTAATCATAAGACTAGCTTCATATCCATTCTTTGAATTTTCATAACGAGTTTTTAATTCACTTAAGCTTTTATATTTTTCAACCTTAGTTGAATAGTAATTGATATATTCATCAATCCCAATACTCATTTTCTCCAAAATATCGCTATACAACGCTAAACGTCTTCCCATAATGAACCTCTCTCCTTTTAATAACATCCTATTTTACAAAGATATCATCGGTTATATTTGAGATTTCTTAACTGTTTTTTTATTTTTTTACCATTTTTTTATCGTTTACTTACACCTTTTTTTGAAACACAAATATTAATGCTATCTTCCTCGTATTGCGGATTAAAAGTATTATTAAATACGGTCTTTTTAAAAGGATATTTGTATTCTATATTTAATTCTACCATTTCTCCATATTCCTTTTCAACTTCTGTAGCATAAATATTAATATTGCTTATATCAAGCCCCTTTTGTGCAAGCTCTTGTTGAAGAGCTTCTTTTTCTTTTTTATTTAAACAGCCAAATTCCTCCATTACAAAAATGTATTTAAGCGTTGTTTCTGATATTTTCTGATAAATTGTAAAAGGCTCTAATACTCGAACCATAAACACAATGAAAAAAATAAATATGAAAATGGTTATAACCCATATAATCGGTGTCGCTAAAATTGTGCTGCCTTTATTTCTTTTAATCATAGCTCCACCCCTTCATCTTCTCAACTTTTAGCCTCTCTTTTGTCCTAAAAGCAAGCTTATCTTGCAAAATGTTCTTAAAAATAACAGGCTTTAATTTAATATTTAGCGTAGTTTCTATATACATTTTTTCATTTTCTTTTATAATTTTAGCATTTTCTATATCCACTTTATCAAATATCCCATTACCTGTATCCTGGGATACATCTACATTCCATTGTCTTTTTATTTCTTCTATGACCAAATTTTTTACATCTTTTTCGTAAAAATTATTTATATCCTCTCCCATTTGCTCTCTATCTAGTGCTAATAATACATTCCTATTAATTAAATATAGATCATTCTTTATGGTATGGAGTTCTCCTGTAATTACAATATGATATATCGTTATTCCTAGAAACATTAAAAATATAAACATTACAATATAAAATATTAGTATTCCTGCATAAATACTTCCTTTACTACTCATTTATCAAGCCTCATTTCCCATTTGCTTTGAGAATTTATAATATATTTAGTTATATCTCTATTTAAAACCGTATCCCAGCGTTCAAATACATCAAAAGGAATCTTTATACTGTACTCACTATCACCATTCAAATATATAATTAATTCATATGGTTGGTATCTCCTATCAAAAAGCCTAGATGTATCTATTTCCTCGAGTATACTGTTTTTTAAAGAACTCCAAGAATCTAAAGTAGGAATTGTCCTATATGGAACTACATACGTCCACTTAAATATACTTATTTCGTCATCTGTATATTGAGGATATATTATTTTAGGGAAATTCCTATATTCATCTTCTATATCCACTACGTCCTCATTGTTTTGGGCAGGCATATCTTCTAAAAACTTCTTTGTTAGAGTATCAAAGGTTTTGATTGTATCGTTACCATTAAAATCCATCTCTATATAATCTACGTTTTTGCACACCAAATAAAAGCCCAAAGTTTCTCCAGCACATATAAAACCTATATCACCATTCTTTTCTGTCTTTTTAAGCTCCTCCAGATATCCCTTTCCATCTTTATAAAAGAATCTGCCTAAAAATTCTCCTTCAACACTAGTTTTAAGTATATTAGGCTCTTCTATTGCCTCATTTGTCGGATTTTCCTCATCTTCCTCGCCTTTTACTATTAAAGTAACCTTATCTTCCGCCATTTCTCCGTCTTCATCTGTAGCTATAAACGTAATATCATATTTACCTGGGCGAGTTGCTACAGGTATCGTTATATTAAGTGCCTGGAACATAGATGTATGCTGGATTACGCCATCTCCAAAAACGGTATCTTTTTGACTTGTCATTGCTATATTTCCGTTTTTTAATGTATCCATATATCTTTTTATTGCCTCTTTTGATATACAGTCATCACAAATAAGCACCCTATAATTATTTTTTACGTTAGGATTAGCATTATATTCCTCTAAATACTGAGATGTAATATATTCATTTTTACCTATTCTATACCCTAGCCAAGAGAAACTAGGGAAATCCTCTTTATTGATAAGCGAAAACGCAATTGTATTCCATTTAGCGCTATATGTAGAGCTAGGGCTTATATAGCCATATGTGGCTTTAGAATAGCTTTTCATGTCTTTATACATATACACCGATTTAAAGTTATCCACATGTGCATAAATCTCATTCCAATCACTATTATATGTGTATACTTTTTCATCTCCAAGATATATGTCGAATGTCGTAATGTCGTCTATATCAGTATTCCATGTTATGCACACCGGTTTTGAAATTAATGATTTATCCACATCTATATTTTCATATACGGGCTCTCCATTAGTTTTATAATTAAAGGTGTTGATAGTTATAGTTGCTGTCGGTATATATACGCTCTTATTGTTTATATATGAGGATTTCGCAGCATTTTTTGTTGCTATAAATGTTTCCTCCTTTGTTGAGCTTCCTTTTCTTTTTATCTTTATACTATTATTAAACGATGCAAACCAGTATTTATTAGCATATCTGAACATTTCTTTAGGTATAGAGTCATAATTAAGATTAGAAAATATAATACTACCTTTTTTTCCTATTGTTTTTTCCTCTATGAGATCAAATTTTATATCTCCTTTGTCAAATTTCGTGCTTACGTTGTATTTATATAGCGCATAACTATCTTTCTGCCCTGAAGCTGCCATTCCATCCTCTACAGATAAATAATCCGTAGAATCTTTCGAAAAGTTTTCCTCAATACTATAACTCATTTCAAAAAAGTTAGGCTGTGTTTCTTCTGTTTTTTGTAGCTCGGCATACATCTGCATTTCATCGTTTTTTGCTATAACTTTTTCCACCTTTGAAAATGATTTTGTATTTGCAAAAAGATTTATACTATCCCCAGCTTCAACTATGTTCGGTGTTACCTCTCCAACTAATTTAATCATACTGTCTGTTGAATACGCCCAATCTGATGCTTGTCCGATATCATCAATAGCTCTAATCCTTACTTTAGGCTCGCTATAATTTATATAATGATTAATTAAAAGTATCTCAAAGCTTTTTTTCTCAATTACTCTCCATTTCCCATCAAATACTTCAATTTCATATTCTAATTCGTTTGCTTCTGTATAATCATCTTTACCTGGAGACCATGTAATGTTCCCATTTGATGAGTTGTATTTAACATTAAATGGCATAGTTGGAGGGTAATCGTTAACCTTTTTATCTTCAGAATAAGATATTTTAATCCAACCATTGTAAAAATAGCCATTTATCCTCTCTTGGCTCTCATATTCATAAACGATTTGCCCTGAATAGCATGTAATTGGCTCATAATGTTCATATTCGAACGTACAGCTATATGGATATGTATAATATCCACCAAATGTTTTCTTTTCTTTAGGGCCATAAAAGAACTTAAAATGCTTTACATATGTTTCTAGCTTGCCTGTAAGCTCATTAAAAAACGTTTTCGTACTTTCATTACTTTGATTAGGAGTTGTTTCACCCCACCCATAAGTATTTTTTACTAGTTCTCCCATACTATATAACTTGCCTTCTGGAATATAGGATACACCTGCATTTGATAATTTTACAGTGAACTTTTCACTGTTTAATTCTTGCCCATCAAACTCAATTTTGTCTCCTTCTACTAAATTCCCATCAAATGACATTGGAATTCCTTTATTTTCATCAAATATATAAATATATCTAATTCCATCTTTCTCTATTCCACAATAATCCTTCCAAGCACTATTTGTGACATTAAGTCCTATTTCAGAGAATTCATCCTCATCTATATACTTTCCAAGCCCAGTAATTCTATTAATATCTGTAGAATATACAGAGTTAGGGTTATATTTCTTAAAAGTACCATTTTCATTTCTATCTATCCAAAAATATGTATAGCCTGATTTAACAGTTGTTTCATTTTCTATTGGAATTCCATTATCAAACATTATTTTTACCTTATTTTTATTCATGTAAATATCTTGAACATTTGATGTATCCCCACTTTTAGGTTTTACTTTTCCTTGTATTTCATGTGGCAAATTAACTTCTTCACTCCATACATTACGGCTTAAATTTTTTGAATCTATATTTACCGTAAACGTTGATTTAATCAAATTATCTTCATCATATCCTAAAACTCCTTCAGCAGAGTCTTTTATAGTAACTTCTATATCTCCATTAGATAATAATTTGGCGCTTTCAAAGTCTCCAGATACACTCCGTATGTTATCTACCTTCTGATCTGGGGTTATAACTATTTTGTTGTTTACTGCTTTTATGTCTTTTAATTCCAAGCTTTTGACCTTTTTTACTATCTTATAGTCATTTATATATTCTCCATCATCGAATTCCAAATCTATATAATTATTATTTTTTTCTGCTTTTATAGTGCCATTATCAACATATGCTCTCTGTATTTCTACATTAGATAACCCTTTTATACTTAAACTCTCCCCTAATGCCTTGTTTTTTGAAGAAAAACTATATGGAATTACCCTTTCATTTATAATTTCTATGTCTCTAACAGTAAATGAAAAAGCCATATTCTGCATCAAAATCGTTATTATAGCTAATATTGCTATCTTTTTCATAATCTCACCAACCTTTTAGCTCAACCTTAAGCGAATGAAAGGAAGGTACAGCATCCATATCCAAGATATCTCTATCAAATCGAATTTCTTCTTCTGGGAGAGTATCTACTATGTAAAACGCAGATGTATGCCGGGTTTGGCAAGGTGGTACTTTCTCTCCAATATTAGCATCACCTGCCATTTGCCTTTTTATTTCATCAGTATCAAAAGAATCAATTATATTAATTTCTTCTTTAGGGAAACTAAGTCTTAAAAACTCATAGCCTGAGTATATATCCTTATCATACATATTGTTGGATGTGTTAAAAGATACTGCTACAACATAATTGTTTTCGCCAAATTTTCGCCTATATTGAAAATATAGCTCATTTGATTGATTTATCTCATTAAATAACTCTTTATATTTGTCTATTGGATTATTAAACTCAAAAATATCTATTTCAGCGATTTCTGTAGTAATATAAGGAATATCTTCACTATATCTCCATTTTTTTAATTTACTAGGTAAATCAGCTTTATTTACTTTAGCAATATCATTATCATATAAAATATATTCATTATCGTTAAGCGTGGAAAGCAGCGTACATCTGCTTTTCATATAGTTTTTAATAAAAGCACAAACCTCTACTCTTGTAGCTTTTTCTTTTAATCTTACTGTATTATCCGGATATCCATTAATTATTCCTAAATATCTAAGCAATTTCGTAACATTATACTCAATAGAATTGTATTTATCTATATCAGCGAATACTAGGGTGTTTTTCAATTCAACATTTTCAATAATTTCTTCTCCTTCTATGCTTCTAAAAAGCATTTGGCATATTTCCCACCTAGTAATTTCTGATTCAGGATCAAATTCACTATAATCTTCTTCTAATAAGATATTTTTCTCCTTTGCAAGCTCTATAATGCCATTTGCCCAATAACCTGAAGTGCTGGATACATCTTGGTTTGGCGCAATAAGTTTTGTTAATATCGATAAAAATTCTGCTATCTTCATATTGCTTTCTGGGCAAAAACTTCCATCAGGATATCCAGATAAAATATTTCTCTCTGTCAATTCGCTTATTAATTCATAGCCCCAATGTTCTTGGGGCATATCAGTATAAGCACTTGATTTAGTTATCAATAATAAGAATATTAAACATATTTGGCATATTTTTTTACACATATTTCCTCCACTATCTTGTAATATCAAACGTTCCCTGCGTCCTTAAATTATTAAGGGCCTTAGCTGTTTTACTATCTACGGCTATAACAATCGTATCTAATTTAGAAAAGTTACCATTTTCATATTCTCTGCCACTTTCATCATATATTCCAAGAATTTGTACATCTTCTATGATTTTTTCTGTTTGCAACGAATTATCCTCAACGGTATTATCATAAGACATTCCATATTTAGAAAAAACCTTTTTTACTACTGCACTTTTCCCCGTGAAATATAGATGTATCCTATCTTTCGGTTTTATTTGATATGCCACTGCATTTTCAGAAGATTTTATTTTTAATGCAATTCTTTCAAGACCATCTACAGCTTCTATTATTTTTAATTCTTCCTTAAGTGCAATATCTTGCTTAAATATAATTTGCCCTTTATTTATGATATTTCTGGCATATTTATCTACCAAATCTCCCTCATTTAACACTACATTACCTTCTATTGTGAGTGATATTGGCACTAAGAATTCTTTATAATCATCTTTATTTATCTTCATATCAGGCATAATATCTATTTTAGCCATATATACTGGTATCATTTCCTCTTTTCTAACTATTTTGTTTTGTATCACCGTAAGAACTACAAACAAAATAACTGCAATGCAGCCTGAAATCACTAATATATTGATTCTTTTCATTTAAACATATTTCCCTTTCATTCTCAAAAAAGTCCTAGTCTCCAGTATTTTCTACTTCTACAGAAAATATACTTTCTGCTGCATTTTGAAGCCATGTTTCTAAACTACTACTAGTATTTTTAAATGCCTTACTTACAGTTGGGAAAAATACTGTCAAAACTAGTGCTATTGCTACTCCTATTAATAAAAATGATTGTGTTACCTCTGATGCTCCTTTATTACTAATTAAAAAATTTTTTATCTTATTTTTCATATATATTCATTCCTTTCTAAAAGCGAATTTATGTACATTCGCATTTGCTTATATTATATCTACAATGCCGGTCCCATTTGTATTCTTACTTTAGCATGACATTTATAGCATTAAATGCCTCTATCGCTACAGGATATATTCCAATAGCTGCAATATTTAGAACCACTCCAAATACGCCTAACGTCATAATTGCCATCTTATTTTTAGTGTTTTCTTCTAAAAACTCTATATATTTTTCTTTTAATATATAAATCAAGTTGTCTAGTGCCTCTATTGCAGATGCACCCTGCATTTGCTGTTTGAGACAAGAAACAAAAATTTTTATCTCTGGATAATTAAATTTAGTACTTAAATTCTCAATAGAATCTAAGATTATAAAGTTAGATAATTCATATTCTAAATATAAATTTTTAAGTTGCCCTGAAAATTCTTTATTAACGCACAATTCTGGCAAGCTTCTTAAGGCGCTTGCAAACGGTATCTGAGAAGATATTTGAACTCTTAGGCACTCACTTATATTTAATAAATCATTTAAAACTTGCTTTTTATATGTATTTTTTCTTACGTTTCTAACTCCATAAGCTAAAAATAATATGATTATAGATATTCCTATGCTATTTATGAAACCATGTCCTAACAACAATAAGCACATGAATATACCTATAAGAGCCATTAAAGCTCTATTTTTTATTCTTTTTCTGACATGGCCTATTTTTTGTAATTCTCTAAAAATATCTCTTTTTATTCTCTTACCTATTAATATTTTCACTATTTCATTAGTAACCAAAAATAATACTGCTAAAAATATAACTTTAATAAAAATAAACATTCTTTTCACCTTTAATAATCAAATCTTTTTACAATTCTCGATAGCCATAAAATTCCCCAAATACTTAAAAAATTTATATTTAAAATACACCTTCCTATATCTGTGTTTGTCATTATATTTAAATAATACTGGTTTCCCTGTATAAATGAAAAATACATATAAATATCTATAATTATCAATATGTACAACACTATACATATTGATCTTGTTTCCTTTATTCTCCTTCTTT
>JAEEGG010017531.1_pt1 | contig 14699 bp, 10 predicted proteins | sample 9134161 | NCBI WGS metagenome assembly JAEEGG01 (sample SAMN16246543, study PRJNA631951) | gut metagenome | biome: gut microbiome; feature: rumen; material: CR-attached | host: Bos | place: Iran: Karaj | collected 2018-10
GCGCCAATAATATCCATCTTGTTGCGTATCTCTGCCATAATAGCGTCTTTGTCATTATACGGCGCAGAGCTAATCTTCCAGTGTTTGAAATCTATATAGACATTGGGATTGCCCTCAATTCTGTAGTCGAAGTATTCAAAATGGTCGCCATCCTGAATTTCCTCTAACCTCAACGAGGTCGAGTCCTCTATAATATGCCGTCCACAGACCTCACCCAATGCACCTTTGTAGATATTGGTATATAAAGCTGGCGACATAATGTATTTTTTGGTCAAGAAATGCTCTGCATATCCTCTCTTCTTAAACATTTCTCGAACACCTTTGATGTTTAGAAGCATTTGTAATCGAGCATCATCTTCGCTACATTTGTGAACAACTAATCTGCCATTATCATCTTTAATGATTTGCTTGCTTTTTCTAAAAGAGTCTTCATCCTCAAACCAAACGTGGATATTTCGATAACTGTTATCATTCACAGAGAAGAGGTATTTTGACAGAGGCTCTAATCCGTTGATGTAGTAAGCTCGCAAATCGTCATCTGCGAGATCTTCTTCATTTGCAGTAGGATGCTTTAATACTAATTCTCTGAGCTCTTTCCACAATCGCATGTCATTTTCACTCCATTCACCCTTAAAACTTCTTTTGACAGTGCTCAGAATCTTTCCTGACACCTGAATAGATATGGTGTTTGCACGAAGCATGGCTAACTGCAGCTGGTTATCAACGCATGCGGTCGCTTCTTTCGCTTTTAACTTTCTGCCAATAGCTTTGACCTCTTCTGAATTGAATTCAGCCATCAGCGTGTTATGGTCTAATTGACGTAACACTTTCTCATAAATGTAAATACTGATGTGCTTGTTGCGCATACAAGTCCTTCCCATACGTCCAACAGCCTGAATGACATCTCTGGTAACATGAAGTTTTATGCTTTGAGCATCATTCAGTGAAACATTACATTTTGGGCGAATGTTTTGAAGACTGTTAAAACCTGCCTTAACGAGTTCACGTTTTGTTTCAACACTTATTTCATAGTTGCCAAAACACTCCATAACTTGCATCAGATGATACATGTTTCGCTTGAGGTCGAAATGTTTCACATCGTTGATATTCTCTGTCAAATAAGTGATGTCATCCAAATATATACTATCTATGTCTCGTTCTTCTTTTTCGTAATTATATGAGTGAGGTAAAGTCACAATGTTGTCTCGATAAGATTCATTGATAGGATATTGCAGATTCTGACCTGCGCCGACCGTCTGGTATGATGAGAAGATAATAAGTTTCTCGCCATTTTTCAGCCGTTCGTATATCTGTTCCTTTGTTTCGTCAAAGTTACTGCTGGTCAGTATTGCAGACTGAATCATATGCGGCTCTTTTAAACCTGCATCTTTGTTAACCATTTCAATAATGTAGTCCAGTACATCTTTCTTTAAAGTACTACCATCTGAGTCCTTTGGCAGTGCTTTACCCAAATATAACAAGGTCTGTTGGCTTTCTTGGTTAGCAAACAATCTCACTACACATGCCAGCCTCATATATTTATTTGCATAGTATGAACATTTATCCTCGCCAAGTTCTGATGCTTCAAGCTCTATCTTGTTGAGGCATAATTGTGCGCTCTCTTTGTCTGTAAAACAATTTATTAGCCTGTCTTTAATAAGTTCATCATCTTCAGGAACGTCACTTACTTCAATCTCTATTTCATTGCGATATGGCTCGTTGCGTGTTTCAAGTTCTTCCCGAATATAATCTGCCAATTCTGTATCTTCTTCTGGAAGTGAATGAAAATCACCCTTCAGTACCTCCTTCAGATAGTCACGGCAATAGTTCCCTGTTGCAGATGGTATGGCGGCTGTTGCAGATATAGCAAATACCAACGCATTTTCTGCAATAAATGCCATGATACTCTCAGGAGTATCTTTTATCTTTACCATGCTCATCATCGTGTCGTCGTTGTTCGCATCATTGTCCTCCAATTCAAACATGGTAAAACCGTTGGCAAAATAGGAATATGGCAAACGTTGTCCATCCCGCATTGCCTGCATATTCATTTTTGAATAGTAACTGAATATGATTCTCTTCTCCTGTTGATTTGAGAGAAACTTATCTATAATCGAGTAGGCAGCATTGTCTATCGTCATCATGTCCAACTCAATACCATCTTTGGCATTAAGCTCCATTCGCCTGCTATTTTCCTTAATCATATATGCGTTTGCCCATCGCCATATGAAATATGAGAAGCGTTTCATAAACGCATCCACTTTGCGTAACAAATCTTGTATCGCCACGTTTCCATCTATGGAAGAACTGCTTTCGCCTTTGATAATGCTCATCCGATGACGAGCCTTATCCTCTTGAGCGAAAATGGTATATTTACCCTTTTCGAGTATAGTCTGAAACTGGGAATCATAAAAGAGAAAATTCTTTTTTCTGTCAACCAAGCCATCCTCCTGCCGATATGACAGACCCAAATGAAATCTTTCATACAATTCATTGGCATGAGTAACGATACTATTGTAAAAGTTCTGGAGATTATGCTCATCTTCATGAAGGACATCCAGCAAGTCATTGGAGAAACGTTCAGAATGCAAAGCACTGTGCACACTCCTGAAAACTCGGATTAAATCCAAACGCTCTTTAAGCTGCTCTTCTATGATTTCATCCTTCACATCATTCTTTGTTGCATCATACTCATCTATGAAAAGAACTGCCCCTTTTAGGAAATCTTCGGTCAGCAAACTGTTGCCAGTTCCTGCCAATGGCGAAAGACCAGAAAGCAACTTCCGCATGGTCATAAAGATAACCTTCTTTTCGTCGATGAAGATGTATGGATATAATTTCTCTATCCATTGAAACTCCGGTTTCTTTTTTATCGCTTTCTTTTGCTCTTTAGAGGTTTTGAAGTTTTCACGGAGAACGCTTCGGATTTGCTTTCTGAAGGTTTGCTCATCTTCGCTGATACGCTCCTTCAGTTCTTGAACATATTCAGAATCATCGGACGATTTCTCTTTCTTGGTTTTTGATGATTTAAGACGGTCAAGCCTCTTTACCATATTGCGAAATGCATCATCTTTGAACTTCTCTGATATCATGGACAGACCACCGCTCGCATGAAAGTCAATGAGTGAGTCAACATTTGATTTAAGCAATAGTACTTCTTTGTCGAAATCTCCCTTATAATAGTTCCTCAATTTCTCTACAGGTAGATTCTTTTTGAGGGTAGTTGTAAAGATAATCCTTTTCACATCAGGAAAAGAACTCGTTGCCCCATCCGTCATCATCGATATGGCTTGCATGACGGCATGAGTTTTGCCAAATCCTGTTGGAAGAGGAATCTCTACCAGCCCTTTTTTCTCTGATCTCTTTACAAATTTGAAAATCGCATTTGCTAAAACATTGTTCTTTTCCATATGGTGCCTATTTCCTTTCATCAAATTCTTATATGACGTGGATCGTCTGTCATAACCAATTCTTTTCCTGCAAAAATACGAAAAAATTATGAGATATACACCAATCTATGCCTTTTTCTAATAAAAAACACAAAAATTATGTCTACTATACGATATTTTTTGTATATTTGCACCAATAAACTAATCATAATATGTCGAATAATCAACAAGGAGAAATGCTAAATAGGCTGAAAGCTGTTCTTGCAGACCAAGGGAGAACGAGCCGTTGGCTGGCCGATCAGATTGGGAAATCAGAAAACACTGTTTCCAGATGGTGCGCCAACAAAGTACAGCCATCAATACAACAGCTTAATGAAATTGCATCCATCTTAGATGTAGATTTACGTATGCTTATTGTTTCAACAAAGAATAATTATTATGGAAGTTCAGATAAGTGATAACGGTAAAGAGATTTATGCTCCACTTAAGAAAAAGTGGCTTGTATTAACTCCTGAAGAGAAAGTGCGTCAAGAATATATTAAGCGTTTGGTGGATAACTACGGCTATTCAGTCGAACAAATGCGACAAGAAATCTTGGTTGCTGAAGGTAATGGACGCGGAACGGGAAAAGCGAGTGCAGACATTATTGTATGGGCGTCGACAGAAGATGTTATGAAACGACCTCCTGTAATCGTTGTTGAGTGTAAAGCAGAAAACATCAATATCTCAACTGGTGATTATTGGCAAGGCTCACATTATGCGCGTTATGTCAAAGCCCCTTTCTTTGTAACATCAAATCTTAAACAGACAAAGGTTTTTAAAGTGAATCTCGAAGGTTTTCCAACAGATTTGGGAGATGAAATCTTGGACATACCTTCGTTGGAAGATTTAGGAAATAAAAAGAAACTTCAGGAAATTCAAAACAGAACAAAATCGTTTACTCGTGATGAGTTTAGTAGACTTTTGTTTCGATGCCATAATATTATTCGTAACAATGATAAGCTTTCTCCGGAAGCAGCTTTTGATGAAATAAGCAAAATCCTGTTCATGAAAATACGCTATGAGCGAAACCCCAACGAAGATAATGTTTTTTCATTAAAACAGTTTAAGAAAGAAGAGGCTCATTACGAAAAGAATATCCGACCAGTAAACGTAAAGCGCAATGGTGAGAAAGATAATATTCCATATATGGATTATTGGTTTGAATTGACAAAGGCTGAATTTGAAAAAGACGATTTATTTGATCCCAATGACACTATCAAGATTAAACAAACAAGTTTTGAATCAATTGTTGAAGAATTGCAAAAATACAATCTTTCAACTACCTCTGACGATGTGAAAGGTATTGCTTTCGAGAAATTCTTAGGTAAAACTTTCCGTGGAGAGTTAGGCCAGTTCTTTACTCCTCGAAGTATTGTCGATTTTATGGTAGAGTTACTCGACCCACAAGAAGGAGAGATTATCTGTGATCCTTGTTGCGGCAGTGGAGGTTTTTTGATTAAAGCTTTTGAGTATGTACGTGAGAAGATAGAAAAAGACATAATAGTTCAGAAAGAATTAATAACGAAATGTGTTCTTGGCAGCGATTTGCCTTCTGATCCAGAGAAGCGCGATAAAGAACGTGTAAAAGTCAATCCTTTTATTGAACTTTTGGAGCGTGAACTTGACACTTCTTATAAAGGGAGTAGATTACATCATCTTGCAAATGATTGTATCTTCGGGACAGATGCTAACCCTCGTATGGCTCATACCTCTAAAATGAATATGATTATGCATGGTGACGGACATTGTGGCGTACATCATCGAGATGGTCTATTAAATATCAATGGAATATTTGAGAATCGCTTTGATGTCATTTTAACAAATCCTCCATTTGGCGCGCGTGTCGAAAAGACACTGGAAGTGACAAAGGCAGACTGTATAACAGATCCTATTAAGATTAAGGAATACGAAGAAAAGTATGGAGAAGAAACATATCAAAAGGCTATGTCGCAGGTTAATGATAACGTTGGTAAATCACTTCTGGGTCTTTATGATGTAGGTAAACTGAGTGGTTTGACAGAAGTTCTCTTTTTAGAGCGTTGCTTACGATTACTTAAACCTGGTGGTCGTTTGGGAATTGTATTGCCTGAAGGGGTGTTGAATACCACAAACCTTCAATCTGTTCGTGAATTGTTTGAAGGAATGGCGAAGATTATATTAATTACATCTATTCCCCAAGATGTATTCGTAGCATCAGGTGCTACAGTAAAGCCAAGTATTCTTTTCTTTAAAAAGTTTACGAAAGAAGAAAAAGAACAATATAAAAAAGCAGAGAATGATGCTCGCACACAGGTTGAGGCTCAATATGCGTCAAAACTTGCAGAGCTTCAAGAATTCATTGATAACACAGAGAACTCTCGATCTGATATAAAAATAAAGAAATCAGAATTGAAAGCATTGAAGTCACAGATAGAACAAGAGATAAAGCCGATAGTCAAACAGTTGTTTGATTATCAGATACCTGTAGCACAGGTTGAAAAAGCTGGTATTACAACTACCGGAGCAGAATGCGAAAATGAGTTAGATAGTCTTCTTGAAGAATATGTTCCATATCGCAAAGAGAATAATCTTTGGTATTCAAAGACTCCACATTATTCCTATAAAGTGGAAAATAATGTTATGTACAAACGAGTAAATGGAGGCACATGGGAGATATTAAAATAAACTCAGAGAAATTTCTTAGTATCATTCCATTTCACGGATTGTTCAATTGGAGTGTGCAATATATAACCAATACGAAAATTGGTTTTACAACAGCATTTCCAATGGTTCGGATTGGAGATTTCTTGAGTCGAAACAGGACTCCTATTATCAAAGATGATAAAAAGGAATATGTGCGTGTAAGAATAAAGACGCATAATGGCGGTGTGGAACGTAGAGAAAAGAAAAATGTATTAGGTAAGGATATCAAAACTAAAAAGCAATATGTTATTTCCGAAGGCCAATTTATCGTTTCAAAGATAGATGCCCGTAATGGGGCAATGGGAATTGTGCCTAAAGAATTGGATGGCGCAATTGTCACACAGGACTTTCTGCCCTATGATATTGACACAACTCAAATTAATCCCGAATATTTTGTTCTTGTATGTACGACGAAACCATTTATTGAGTATTGTCAAAGTTGTAGTAGCGGCACAACGAACAGACAAAGAATTAATGAAGAAGAATTCCTTAATATCAGAATTCCCGTTCCTTCACTTTCTTATCAAAGGAAAATCATTTGCAGATATAAAGATAAAATTAAGGAAGCTAATAGTTTAAATCATAATGCCAATCAAATAGAAATAGACATTAATGATTACACATTTAATATCTTAGGATATGAAACTAAACAAAACAAGAAAGAACGAAAGAGTATCTATAAGTATATAAAGTTTGTCAATTTCTTAGATATATCAGAGTGGGGCGTTGATATTGTTCTAAACAAACAAAAAAAGGAAATCTTCAAATATCCAATTATTAAGATTAAGGATCTTTGCAAATTAGGGAGTGGGGGAACGCCATCCCGTTCTTGCCCACAATACTACAAAGGTGCAATTCCCTGGGTTAAAACTGGGGAAGTCTTAAACGACGTAATTTTTGAGACGGAAGAACATATCTCGGAAGATGCCATTGTAAATAGTTCTGCAAAATTATATCCCAAAGGCTCTTTGATTATTGCCATGTATGGGCAAGGAGACACAAGAGGTCGAACTGCGAAGTTGGGTATAGATGCAACTACGAATCAGGCATGTGCCGTATTACATGATATTGACAACAGCGTTGTTTCCACAGATTATCTTTGGTATTTCTTGCAGGGACGTTATGACGATTTACGCTCTATGGCAAGTGGGAACAACCAGCCTAATCTCAATGCGGGTAAAATCAACAATTATGATGTGGTAGTCCCACCGATGGATGTTCAAAAAGAAATGGTTGCTTATATCAAAGAACAAAAAGCCTTGTCAAAGCTTTTGAAGCAAAAAGCAACATCTATGCGAAAAGAAGCTTTGATAGAATTTGAAAACGAATTATTTGAATAAATATGGAAAATATTACTTTAGAATCCTTGATTGCTGAACAAAAACAGAGAATACCCACATTACACGAATGTGAAGGATTTCCTTTTTATCAATATGATAATTGGGAAGACTATCAAAAGTGGTTAGCAAAAACAATTCGTTTCTTAAACATAAGCTATCCAAATGACAAATATGTCATGGATTTTGAAAAGATGTCAGGGAATTATTTGGTTCCAACTCAACAAAATGCATTGTTGGCTATACTTGAAGCCATTGCTTCTATGCCTACTATAGTCCCAGTTGAAAGCAAAGTTAAAAATAGGAAAACTGAGCCGATAACTATCAAAAATACAATTAACAACTCTAATAGTCAATCTCAAAGTCAAGAACAATCTTTTGCTGTAAATATGTTTCTTGAAGCAATAAAAGATGACCTAACGGGTAAGCAAGTTAAAGAAATAAAAGAAATTCTGACAGAAGCAGCTAATGATAAGGAACAAGCACGAAAAAGTATTAGCGAGAAACTGAAATCTTTTGGTTCAGATGTTGCCTCAAACATTGTGGCAAATATCATTACTAATCCAATGATTTGGTCATGTTTATAAAATTATAAAAGCTATGAGGATTAAAAGTTTAAAAGTTGATGATTTCTTTATTCTAAAAGATTTTAAGATAGACTTCAATAATAATCTTTCAGTGCTAATAGGCGAAAATGGAAGTGGAAAATCAACAATACTTGAGTTAATTGCAGATATTTTTGGGCATTTGCATAAGTATTTCGTATTGGAAGACAGATCAGCAGCATTTGTAAATTGCTATGAGATTGTTTATGATTATACATTTCAAGGCATTACACATACAATAGAAATACATAGTCATGAAAAGGATGGAAAGTTTGTACCTGAAATGTGGATAGATAATGAAGACATCTCTATTGCTCGAATTGAAAAAGAATATGGTGGAATGAGCAATCTACTCCCTTCAAAAACCATACTCAGTTATGCAGGCATCTCAGACCACCTAAAGAAACTTAGTGAGCATTTTGAAGACAAATATAAGGGAGAAATAACAAAAGCGAATAATCAATACTCTTTTTCTCCTCTAAATTTGCCAAAAGAACGCCCTTTTATTTATATTAAGCCTGAGCATCTTTCAATGCTAATTGTGTCACTATTTGTTTCTGACAATAAACAAGATGTTGATTTCCTGTCAGAGTATCTAAAAATAGATAAAGGCGAATGTAGGATATCTATTGTATTTAAGAAACCATCTTGGACAAAAAAGCCAAAAGAAAAATGGTGGGGGGCATCTGGTAACGTTGCGCAACAATTTTTTCAGACAATGGATATTTATGCTGATAAAGAAGATTGGGATAAAGAGATAAACAGCACATTGACTTATCATTTTGATGGTACTGTCAATTTAGAAATGGCTTTTGCCGATTTAAATGCATATGCAAAAAATATTGCCTTTACATTCTTTGATACCTTGCTATATGATGACCTGCTATCAGAAATAAGAGTAGCTTGGGATTTAGATGATGGCGAGGAAATGGATTTGAACAGATTAAGCGAAGGCCAAAAGCAAGTGGTTTTAACTTTGGGGATTAATTCCGTTTTTGGGGATGAAGAAAAGAATCTACTTTACCTATTCGATGAACCTGATGTGTTTTTGCATCCAAAATGGCAACAATCATTTGTAGATAATATAAGAAGTGGTCTTGACGATACCTCTATGGCTATAATAACTTCTCATAGTCCAAGTATAGTTTCAGACTTAAATAATCAGAATTTGCATCTTTTGAGAAAAGGTAAAGTTGTGACAAAATCTCTAAAATATTATGGGAAAACTGTTGATAGTATTTTAGGGGACTTTTTTGGCTTGGAAAGTACCCGAAGTAACACCATTGCGGAACGAATAGCATCTTTATGGAAGCAGATACAAAAAAATGATTATAAAAGCGATTCTTTTAAAAAAGAGATGCAGGAGCTTACATCTATTTTAGGTTCTGATGACATTGAGATTTTAGCTATGAATAGTGACATATTAAGAAAAGAATATGAGAAAAATAAATAAACAAGATCCTTATCCGGATTTTGCAGCATTTGTATCTAAGAACAATCCAACAACATGGGATCAACTACCTTCAAAGATTTCTGCTGATAGTAGGTTTTGCATCTTGTGCAATGAACAAGATTGCTTATGCGGGTATTCTGAAATGATTCTTGATGCAGATTCTGCGTTATCACATATTGATCATTATTATAAACGGAATCTATTTCCTAAAAAAACTTTTGACTGGAACAATCTTGTGGTGTCGACCACAGATGAGGATTTTGGAGGTAAATATAAAGATAACACCTTCCAAATAAAAGCAAATGATTATCAACATATCTTTAATCCCGTTATTGATGACATGTCTCAATATGTTGGCTTTTCAGGTAATGGAGAGATCGTCCCATTAGATGGATTATCTAATGATATTACTAACAAGATAATAAAAACTATAGAAGTTTTCAATTTAAATTATGTATCATTAAGAAATAAGCGAAGAGATTTATTACTTCAATTAGAAAGTTGTAAAGATTTGCCGAAAGAAGAAGTAAAGAAGGCATTTGCAAGTCAAGGATTTGTTAGTGTTGTCAATTGGTTTATGGATCATATATAGTTTATGAGAGAGTCTTATACGACACTATAGATGGATAATAATTCGCAAAAGATTATGTATGAAAAGATCATTAAAACGTAGTTAATTATTGCTATATGAAATATTTGTTCTTAGATACCAATGTGTATTTGCATTATATAGATTTTGAGCAAATTGATTGGAAGAAATTGATTGACTCGGATTTTACTATTGTTGTTCCTCCGATTGTTATCCGTGAGATTGATAAACACAAAGATAATAATCGAGGAAAAATACAAAGTAAAGCGAAAGCTATATCTAAGAAGTTTGGAGATATTTTTCTGAGAAATATACCATCAAAATATAATGTCACTGATTGTTTGGATCCACAAACAGAACATTTTGATGGTAAACGATTTAACATGGCGGTTAACGATGATTGGATTGTTCTTTCAGCACTTGACTCCAATTATGAGAATACCGACATAATTATTGTCAGCGGAGATATAAATCTTCTAATAAAGGCTAAACAAGGTGGACTTTCTTTTTTTCAGATGCCAGATGAACTATTAGTTAAAGCAGAAGAAACTGATGCAGAAAAGGAATGTAGAAGGCTAAGAAAGGAGATCGAAGATTATAAGTGTAGTCAATCTCATGCAATTATTACTTTTCAGAATGAAACAAATGCAATTCAATATACAAGACCTAAAGAAAGAAATATTGATGAAGAATTGAAAGAATATCTTATACAATTGAAAAATGAATATCCCTATAAACCAACAGATAATTATAAAAAGCCAAAAGAATTTATCATAAGAGGGAAAACGATTCCTTTTATAACTTCCTCTATGCTTTACGATGATAATCCTGAACATTATAATGAAGCATTAGATGATTTCTTTAAAAAGAAAGGAGATTATCAACGTTTTCTCATCGAGAAAGAGGTGATGGATGAAAGATTCGTGCCAATCAATCTTTCCCTTGTAAATATTGGTAATAGTCAAACAGGGGATGTCAACATCTTTGTTGATATACCGGATAATATCAAAATATATAATAAGAAATCTGTTAAGTGTATTTTTGAACAGGAAATAACTCCTCCTGTTTCTGGGCTCATAGGATGCAATTATGACTTGAATATATATCCATATGGACACCCAAGTATAAGATGTTGGGATATTGAGAAACCGCAGCGTGATCATCGGTTGAGATTCTTCATATCTAATCTAAATCATCAACTTAAGAGAGCATTAGAGAATTCTCCTATTTATTTTATAGATATAGGAACGTGTCCAGATTTTCAAATGCATTGGAGCTGTACAGATTCTAAAAGACCTGGAAAGACAGAAGGAGATTTATTTGTTACAATATTAGAAAAGGAATAGACAAAACAAATAATTATAATAAAATAATATGGGCAAGACAGTAACAACATATCTGATAGACGGTGATCCTAAAGGGACTCAGTATGTGTTTATTAGCAATAAGATTTGCCAGATGTATGTGATTCCTCGTTCTAACCTTTCTATTCTGAATGAGCGACAGGAGTTGCAGACGCCTGCGTTTTATATCTTGTTGGGTGAAGATGAGGCTACAAAGCCAAAGGCATACATTGGCGAAACGGAGAACTTTCGTGAACGGGTGAAAGACCACGACAGCAAGAAAGCGTTTTGGCAAAAGGCTTTGCTGTTTATTTCGAAAGATGCTGCTATGACAAAGGCTGACGTGCAATACTTGGAACATCGGGCTATCGCAGAGGCAAAGGAATCAAATACGTTTGTGCTGAATGAGAACAAGCAAACACCAAAGGCACCTAATCTTCCTGAATACAGAAAGGATGATATGGAGGGATTTTTTGAGGATGTGAAGTTCCTTACATCCTTTATTGGTTGTAATATCTTTGATATAGCAAAGCCAAAGGAAGAGCACTTGTTCTATACTAAAGGGCGTGGGTGTGATGCAAAAGGCTTCTATCAGACAAATGGCTTCACAGTCTTAAAGGGGAGTATCATCGCCACGTCATCCGTTCCTTCATTCACGTGGAAAGAGAAGCGTGAGAAGCTGTTGAAAGAATATACCGTTAGCAATGGTGACAAGTTGGAATTAGAGTCTGACAAGACTTTCTCCAGTCCCAGCACTGCAGCTGATTTCTGCATCGGAAGCAGCAACAATGGTTGGCTCGTCTGGAAAGACAAAGATGGTCAAACACTGGATGCTGTATATAGAAAGCAATTGGAATAGATTCGTTATTCTTTATGGTAATGTATGTTATGAACAAGATGTAGGACTATTTTTAATATAAGGATAAATATGGCAAATTTTATAATAGCGCTATTAACAGCGTTAATAGGTGGATTAATTGGTACATATTTTGGCGCACGTTTTCTGAATATGCGAGAAGAAAACAAAATGCAAAGAGTACGTGATATTGCCATAAAAGCATTGAATGTGATTAAAAAGTATGCAAAGCAGTCATATAGAAATGCAGAGAATGATTTTAACACCTCGTTGAGCATTACAGAGAAACGTATGGTAATAGTAGCCTTACACAAATTAGGTGTACCAATAGGTGTGCCTTCTAACGAGGTGTTTAATATCCGAAAGGTCTTTTTTGTCAATACGATAATAGAAGAGGATGAAATAAATGGCATTATTCTTCAAATTAACAAAGGCTTTTGTGACAACCTGTTTTATATTGATCCTGATACTTATTTTGCTGCAAATTATACTCAATTTGCGATGAGAAATGCTGGTAAAAAATATGTTTCTGAAGTATTGGCTAAAAGTAGGGTAAATGTTGCAACTAACCAGTTGATTGAACCAATAGATTTAGGAACGATTTTTAGTTTGGGAGAGTTCAAGGCGATTCAAGTGTTAAGAGACCAAGTAAGAGATCAAATGTATTTTGACAAAAATGGTCTTCCAATAAAAGAAAGGATAGAATCTTTATTGAAAGATATTGATTTGGGATTATGGGACATGTATTTGATGTGGAATTTTGAAGTATACCAAAATGTTAAGACTCAAAATCAAATGGGACAGTTTATCTCCAATTTGCCTCGTTTAGGAACATTCCCTAAGAGTAATTCCTCTGAAGCAAAATCTTTGTTAGATAAGCAATGTGACAAAAGAAGCAACAAGAAACTTCTGAAAAACAAGAATAAAGTATATTAAGGAATCCCAGAATTGAGGAACTTTTCTGTAATTATTGGGAATAATTTGATTAACTTTGCAAAAAGAATAGATTATGGCACTAGCAATAAACATAGACGACTTGCTGAATAAACAGAAGATTGAGTCCAATAGGATTGAGTTCAAGAAAGGTTGGAATCCAGCAAGCATATACCATAGCGTATGCGCTTTCGCCAATGATTTCGACGATCTTGGCGGTGGATATATAGTGGTAGGTATTGATACTGATGACGATACTGGCATGGCTATCCGTCCCGTGGAGGGTGTACCCATCGAGGAGATTGACGGTATTCTTCAGGAGATGGTGGGATATAACAACAAGATGTCACCTTACTACATGCCCAGGACTAGCGTTGAGGAAGTGGATGGAAAGCAGGTACTGGTGATTTGGTGTCCAGCCGGCATCAATCGTCCTTACTCTGTGCCTGAAAATGTGACGGCAAGGAGTGGAAGCAAAGAATATTTCTACATTCGCAGTGGTACAAGTAGTATCATCGCTAAGGGAGAGGTGCTGGACGAACTTCGCGAACTTGCCAGCCGTGTGCCGTTTGACGAGAAGGGGAATCCAGATATTAAAGTAGAAGACATATCCACATTGTTGCTTCGCGAGTATCTTGTGAAGGTTGGCAGTAAACTGGCTAACGAGCTTTATGAGCGACCACTGAGCGAGATTCTTGAACAGATGGACTTGTATGTTGGGCCATCTGAGAATCGTATGCTGAGGAATGTGGCTGCTATGATGTTCTGCGAGAACCCAAGTAAGTTCTTCAAACGGACACAGGTTGAAGTCGTATTCTTTCCAGAAGGACGGTTGGTGAATCCTAATAATATGTACGAGGCACCTGTTATCACTGGCTCCGTCACACAGATTATCGAGCGGACTCTGGAGTATCTGAATCGCATGGTGGTGATGCAGTCCATCATTAAGCCCAAGAACGACAACCACAGTATCAAGTTCTACACCTATCCCTACCAGGCATTGGAAGAAAGTGTGACAAACTCACTTTATCATCGAGATTATCGCGAGTGGGAACCTGTTGTGATAACGGTCGAACCGAAGGGTATTACCATTCAGAACGTAGGTGGGCCAGACCGTAGCATCCCGTCTGCAGACATCAGTCGGGGTGAACTGCTTATCTCCAAGCGTTATCGCAACCGTCGTTTGGGTGAATACTTGAAGGAACTGGAGTTGACCGAGGGACGAAGTACGGGTATTCCCACCATCCAAAATGTGCTAAAGACCAATGGGTCGCCTCGCGCCATTGTAGTCACAGATGAAGAGCGTACCTTCTTCCGCATCACCATTCCCTGTCATGAGGCAGCAGGCAATGTCATTGCTGACATAGCGACAAGAGAAAAAAACAGGATAGTTCACAGGAAATAGTCAAGAATATTCCTGATGTCCTGAAAGATGTCCTAAAAGAACTTACTGAAAGACGGAGAATATGA
>JAEEGG010017534.1_pt1 | contig 14697 bp, 12 predicted proteins | sample 9134161 | NCBI WGS metagenome assembly JAEEGG01 (sample SAMN16246543, study PRJNA631951) | gut metagenome | biome: gut microbiome; feature: rumen; material: CR-attached | host: Bos | place: Iran: Karaj | collected 2018-10
TTGAAAGCAGTGCACCAAGGCGTCGAAAATATTTTCGGGGGATAGCGCCTCTTTTTCAATTAAATTTCGTATCCCCCAACGAAACTCTCTACGCATTTTGATCGTCTGTCCTCCCTCCGTCGCGAGTGGGGACTCGCTCCGATTTGCCTTCGGCTGCGCTCGGCCTCATTTGCCAAGGCAAAAGAAGTGGGGCCGAAGCCACGTTCAGTGGCTGCTCTGAAGACCCCAGTCGCCCCTGGGTACGTCGGTGCTATAGTGAACGTCATCGCGGTGGGGATTTCGTGCCTTCGCTTACACTCGGCCCCATTTGCTACGCAAAAGGACACAAGCGGAGCGGCCCCAGACAGTAGAATTAACTCCAATGTGCGTATTCGCACTTGGTAAGCACAAAGGTAAATCTTTTTTTGTAACGAGGGGCTTAAGTCGAAACTTTTTCGTATCTTTGGGGCGGATTAGAGTAATATAACCCTAAAAGAAAGCTTTAAAAGGCCGAAAGAAAGAGAAAATAAGATATGCAGGATAAGTGGAATCAATTCGTGTATTATCTGCGCGAGGCAAAGGATAAAGGCGTGGATGAGTCCGAGTATCATTCAACGATAGAGGCCCAGCTTCAACTGTTGGGATGGATGCGCTATAAGAACGAGATTTGTCACAAGCCTAATCTCTCCATTGGCAACAACGGACACATCCAGCCGGACATCCTGATTCAGAAGGACGACAAGAAGCAGTTTGTTATCGAGGTGAAGCAACCCCTGCATACACAGATTGCAAAAGACAAAGACCAGTTGGTTTCCTATATGCGCCAGCTGAAGCTCAGTGCCGGCATCTACATCGGAGAGCATATCGAGATTTTCTACGACAAGCCCGAAAGCGAGAACGCCGTTTCCGTGCTGACTATTCCCCTGGAGCTCGACAACAAACGAGGCGTGCGCTTCGTGGAGTTGTTCTCCAAAGAGCGTTTCAGCAAGGAGGCTTTCGTTCAGTTCTGCGAGGACCGGATAAAGGAGATGCATCGTCAGGAGAGCCTGAACAAGATTAAGGAGAACCTGATGAACAAGGCTCAGGAGCAGATAACGGAAGGCATGAAGATGTACCTGATGGAGAAGTATGGCAACACGTTCTCTGAGGGGGACATTGCCGGCATGTTGTCTTCGCTGACTTTCACAGCATCTTCCGGAAGCGTCCAAACGCATGTGATTTCACCAACACCCGCTCCGCAAACGCAGCCTAAAGCAGCAGATAAGCCAAAGCGCCAATACGACAAGACGCAGTATTCTATCAACGGCGGCGTCTATGAGGGAAAGGCGCGCTTTGTTCATCGCTTGGTAAAGACGTATATGGAGCAACATCCCGCCGCCACTTTTGCTGAGTTGGAGAACGTTTTCTATCCCACGTTACAAAGAGGAAAATTTGGCGTGATTCGCTTGCTGGACACCATCAGCGAAAAAGACATTACGGACAGACGCTATTTCGCGAAACCTGATGAATTGCTGCGCAGCGCTGATGGAAAGACGTTTGCTGTTTGTACCCAATGGGGCATCGACAACATTTCGAGAGTGCTGGATTTGGCCAAGCAACTGAGATATAAAGTAACCACTACCGGCGAAGCGCCGAAGACAATTATCAAGTCTAGCGGCTTGATTTCTTGCGTACTCACTCGCAACGCCAATGCTAAAGGCATTTTCGATACCGCCACACAAACGCTGACTGTCCTGAAAGGTAGCACCATCAATCCTCAACATTTGGGCAATGCAACCCCCGATGCGAGAAATAAGCGTGATGCTTTGATTGCTGAGTATGCGGAACGCAGAGGTAATGATGTGGTCCTCGTAAAGGATGCTTTTTTTGACTCACCCAGTGGTGCTGCTGTCTTCTGCGTCGGTGGTGCCTCAAATGGATGGCGTGATTGGAAGGACGAAAATAACAATATGCTGGATATCTACAGGAAGTAAGAAAATCCGTTTCGACACAGTTATAGTTAGGTTATGGCAACACAGAGAGAATTAGCTTTAAGAATGATTCCCGTGCTGATACGTTGGGCTCAGGCAACATGGGACAAGCCTCATTATTATGGCCAATTGTCAGCAGCTGTTGGTCATAATAGCCCTCAAATAGGTGGTGTAATGGGTGTCATTCAGGATATTCTTGATGATTTATCGAAGACATCTAGAAAAAAAATACCTACATTAAACAGCCTAGCTCAAAATAAAGACACAGGCTTGCCTAGCGACGGGTTTGATTATGTTATTCCCAACTATAGCAAACTCTCTTCCGAATCAAAACGAGGAGAAGTAAGAAATCTTAATTATAAGGCCCACATATACGACTGGTCATGGGTGTTAAAGGCACTTGATTTAAAGCCCGCCAAGTTAATTTCTGACAATGAGCTTAAAACGCTTAAGAAGGGCTCTTATGGTTCTGGCGGTGAGGGCAAGGAACACAAAGCTCTAAAAAAATACATCTTTGATCATCCAGAAAGCATAGGAATTAGTGGTGTTAAGTCGAAGAAAGTCGAATATGACTTATTGTCTGGTGACAAACTCGACGTTTATTTTGAGTGTCGAAGGAACCGTCATATCGCCGTAGAAGTTAAGCCTAAAACATCCCCGGATAAAGACATCTTAAGAGGTGTTTTCCAATGCGTTAAATACAAATCTGTGATGGATGCTATGAGAGTGGTAGATAATGCCAATTATGACAACGAGACCATTCTTGTTTTGGCAGGCTCAATGCCAGACTATATTAAACAATATGCCAACGATTTAGGAATTAGTTATATCGATGAGTATAATTACTGACAATATCAAAAAGAGCAAGCTAGACTTGGAGGCTGCATACAAGCTCCTAAATGATGTGACAGACGAATTAAAGGAGCGGTTGGATGAATATAGTTGTGGTAATTTTATCCAGCAAATGATGGCAAAACCTTTGAGGGAACGCTATTCGGGTTTGATTAAGTGCAAGGAGAATTTAGAATTTGTGATTGATATTTTGAACCAATACATCCAAAACAATCAACAGGATACCAGCGCATCTTATTCATATAAGCCCAGAATATTAAAATCTCACTATGATCTTGGCAAATATCAAACAGAGGTCATTGAGGCACAGAAGAATGTCAAATCATTACTCAACATAGCGTCTATGATGAGAGATGTTGAAAAGAAAAAATTATATCAAGATTGTATTGATAGACTTAATTACGCTTATTCTCACATTTCAAGAAAATAATAACAGGGGTTTAACAGCCTAATCTAAGCGAGCCACATATAATCCTGCAAACACAACCAAGCAATGATAAATATACGAAAGCTTGAAGCAGAACTTTGGGAGTCGGCAGATCTCCTGCGTCAGGGCAGTAAGCTGACGAGCAGTCAATATTGTATGCCCGTGTTGGCGTTGCTTTTCTTGCGCTACGCCTACAGCAGATTCAAGATGGTAGAGGCCGAAATTCTGCAGAATCGTCCCAGCAGAGGCGGTCGCGTGATGCCCGTTGAGGCTAGCGACTTCGCCGCCAAGAGTGCGCTCTTCCTGCCGCGTGAGGCGCAGTTTGACTATCTGGTCAATCTGCCCGACAACATTGCGGAAGCGGGACTGAAGACTAAGGATGGACACAGCATCAACTCTCTGGGTGAAGCTGTCAACAACGCCATGCAACTTGTTGAGGACCAGAGCGAACAGCTCACAGGTGTTCTGCCCAAGAGCTACACCATGTTTGCCGACGATCTGCTGCGCGAACTGCTTCGCATCTTCAACAACAAGACCATCGACGAAGTGGGCGGCGACATCATCGGCCGCATCTACGAATACTTCCTCTCCAAGTTCGCCAAAGCAGTAGCCAGCGACGACGGCGTCTTCTTCACGCCGAAGTCATTGGTGAAGATGCTGGTCAACGTGCTGGAGCCTCAGCAGGGCGTGTTGCTCGATCCTGCTTGCGGCAGTGGTGGTATGTTTGTTCAGACGGGTGATTTTGTGAACCAGTCTGGCCTCAATGCCAACACTCAGATGACGTTCTTCGGACAGGAGAAGGTGGAATACAATGCCCAGCTCTGTTTGATGAATATGGCCGTTCACGGACTGAATGGCAAAATCGTTTCGGGCGATGAAGCCAACTCCTTCTATCACGACGCTCACAACCTCGCAGGTAAGTGCGACTATGTGATGGCCAATCCTCCCTTCAATGTGGATAAGGTGAAGGCCGAGTCTGCTTCCGCTGCAGGCCGTCTGCCTTTCGGCTTGCCTGGTGTAAACGCCAAGACCAAGGAGATAGGCAATGCCAACTACCTTTGGATAAGCTACTTCTACGCCTATCTTAACGATCACGGACGTGCCGGTTTTGTTATGGCCAGCTCCGCTACCGACAGCGCCAACAAAGATCGTGATATTCGTGAGAAGCTGGTGCGTACGGGCGATGTTGATGTGATGGTCAGCGTGGGCAACAACTTCTTCTACACACTCTCGCTGCCTTGTTCGCTGTGGTTCTTCGACCGCAATAAGCATGCCGACATTCGCGACAAAGTGCTCTTCATTGATGCCCGCAACTACTTTACTGTGGTGGACCGCACGCTCAACGAGTGGACCGAGTGGCAGCTGCGCAATCTGCAGGCCATCGTGCATCTGTATCGTGGAGAGAAGGATAAGTACACCAAACTGCTGAACGATTATAAAGCCGTTTTGGGCGACACTACTGTGGCATCGGCTCAAGAGGCTCTGGATCAGCAAAAGGCTGCAGCGAAAGAGGCTGTTGCCAATGCTCAGCGCAAGGACAAGAAACGCATCGAGGCGGAGCAGAATGATCTCATTGCCGACTTGGAGGAAACGCTCGAAACTGCTCGACAATTTGAATGGCTCACAGAGAAGTTTGGCGACGGCGAATACAAAGATGTGCTTGGTCTCTGCAAGATAGCCACTATTCAGGAGATTGAGGAGAAGAACTACTCATTGACTCCTGGCGCTTATGTTGGCGTTGCGGAGCAGGAGGATGACGGCGTTGATTTCCACGAGCGTATGACGGAGATTCACGCTGAGTTGGCAAAGCTCAACAGCGAGGCCAACACCCTGATGGACGAGATACAAAAAGCCTGGGAGGAGCTGAGATGAGGAAAACCGTTACCATAGGCGATTTAGGCGTGATTATAACAGGAAAAACGCCACCAACAACCAGCAAGAGTTACTATGGGAACTATGCGGTGTTTATCAAACCAACGGATATTTCTGAGCAAAGTAAATATACATACGAAACAGAAGAAATGTATTCTAAGCTCGCTGCAGAAAAATATGAGAGTAGCCTTATACCTAAGGGTGCGATATGCGTTCCTTGTATCGGTACAATCGGAACAAAGATGACGATGGCTCCTTGCGATTGTTATACCAACCAATCTATCAACTCTATTATATGCAATGATAATTACGACAGTGAGTATGTTTACTATCTAATTAAAAACTTCCTGCCCGGATTGAAATCCTACAATTTGGGAACCGCATCAGGAAGAGAATATGTATCAAAATCTAACTTTGAGAAGATAGAACTGGTAGCCGAACAGGATAAAGCTATTCAAATAAAAATAGGAGTGATTCTCTCTCGCTACGATTCTTTGATAGAGAACTATCAGAGGCAAATTAAACTGTTAGAGGAAGCTGCGCAAAGGCTCTATAAAGAATGGTTCGTTGACCTCCACTTCCCCGGCCACGAAAACACCAAAATCATAGATGGTGTACCAGAGGGGTGGAAGAAGAAGAAACTTGTAGATTTTGTTGATGTACAATATGGGTATGCTTTTGATGGCAAGCTTTTCAATAGTAACGGCGAAGGAATGCCTATTCTTAGAATTAGGAATATTCCAGATGGCATAACATCAGATTATACAACAGAAGAAGCATCTAAAAACTATATCGTTCACAATGGGGATATTGTTGTAGGTATGGATGGCATTTTTCATATTAACTCATGGAGTGGTGATGATGCATACCTTGTGCAACGAGCCTGTTCTTTTAGACCAAAAGAAGAGTGTATGAAAGGCTTTATCTTTCAGGCTATTCAAGAGCCAATAAAGTTTTTTGAAAAAACACTTGTTGGCGCTACTGTAGCTCATCTTGGGAAAAAGCATATCGACTCAATAGAGCTCTGTATTCCGAAGAACTTTGAATTATATCAACCCTTTTCAAAGTTCTATAGCCAGAGACAAGGGTTATTATCTCAAATCCGCCTCCTCACTGAGGCCCGCGACCGCTTGCTTCCGAAACTGATGAATGGAGAGATAAAAGTATAACGCTTATGGCAAGACCTTATAGATTCTATAATATCAAAACAAGCAGAAAGGAACTTCTGAAAGAGAATGCTTCGAAGTACCTTTTCTTCGCGTGGACACTTAATCGTTTGAAAGAATTTTTGCTCTGCCAAGATGCAAAAAGGATAAATGAGGGATATATAACCAAGAGTATCCATAAGACAGAATTGCTCAAAGATTTTAAAGAGCCGGACAAATTGGTTGACAAATGGCTCGCAGATATGGAATTCATAGGGCTGATAAGGGGAGAGTATGACCCTCGAATAAACCAACATCTTATTTATATCACAGAAAAAGGCATAGAGGAATATAAGAAACAGACCTATCATGTGCTTGCTGCCAATCTTATGGAAGCGCAGGAAAGCAGGAGACTATCTGTAATTGCAATCGTAATTGCGATTATAGCAGTAGTAGTGGCAATTGCCGTTGGCGTAATTACATGTATAATAAATTAGTTTTCTATGAGATATGGCAAGGGACTATAGCGAAGACCAACTGATACAGAAGAGCGCCGCCGAGTTACTGGAGAAGGAGCTGGGTTGGACGAGCGTGTATGCCTTCGACAGCGAAGTGCTTGGCGTCAACGGCACTCTGGGTCGCACATCACAAGAGGAGGTGCTTCTGACTGTCCGCTTCCAAAAGGCGCTGAAGACACTGAATCCTTGGATGACAGAGAAACAGCTGCAGGAAGCCACAGAACGCATGACGGAGCACATGAGCTCGCAGACGCTGATGCAGATCAACGAGGAGAAGTATCAGTATATCAAAGACGGCGTGCCTGTGACTCGCGTGAAGCCTAACGGCGAGACGGAAGAGGTGCGAGCTAAAGTGATAGACTTCGCCTCGCCCGCCAAAAACGACTTCCTTTGCGTTCGTGAATTGTGGGTACACAAGTATCCGTATCGCCGTCGCGCGGATATCGTTGGCTTCGTCAACGGACTGCCTTTGCTCTTCGTGGAGTTGAAAAACCACGATGTGGAAGTGGTGAACGCCTTCAACAACAACTATCGCGACTATCTGGACACCATACCGCAACTCTTCTATCACAACGCCATCATCATGTTCAGCAACGGACTGGAGGCGAGAGTGGGTACCATAGACTCCAAGTGGGAATTCTTCCACGAATGGAAGCGCCTCACGGAGCAGGAATCCGGCAACATAGAGCTGCCGACAATGCTGCGAGGCATCTGCAAGAAAGAGAACTTCCTCGACCTGTTGGAGAACTTTATCCTCTATGACCACAGCGGAGGACGCACAGTGAAAATCCTCGCCCGCAACCATCAGTATCTCGGCGTAAATCAGGCCATTGAGATGTATCGCAACCGCCAATATCTGAACGGAAAGCTGGGTGTATTCTGGCACACACAGGGTTCGGGCAAGAGCTACTCGATGCTGTTCCTCTCGCAGAAGATACGCCGCAAGTTTGAGGGTTCGCCCACATTCCTGGTGTTGACCGACCGCGATGAGTTGAACAAACAAATCAGCGACACCTTCGAAAACTGCGGCCTCTTGGGCAACGTGAAAGCCAAGAAATTCATCGCCAGCAGCGGAGAAGATCTGAAGACGAAACTGAAAGGGAACCCTTCGTTTATCTTCTCACTCATACAGAAGTTCAACGACCCGAAAGCAGAACCGATATTCCCCGGTCACGACATCATAGTGATGAGCGACGAGGCCCACCGTACACAGAATGGCATCTTTGCCGACAACCTGATGCACATGTTGCCAACAGCCCATCGCATCGGCTTCACGGGAACGCCTCTGCTCTCCAATGACAACATCACAGCACGCACCTTTGGCGGCTACGTCAGCATCTACGACTTCAAGCGTGCCGTTGAGGATAAAGCCACAGTGCCTCTCTACTACGAAAACAGAGGCGAGAAGCTGAAAGACCTTAAGAACCCCAAAATCAACGACGAAATAGCCGAAGCACTGGAGCAGGCTGGCGATCTCGACACATCGCAGCTGGCCAAGCTGGAGCAGGAGTTCGCCAAAGAGGTGCATCTGTTGACGGCTGAGAAGCGTCTGCGCATAATAGCGCACGACTTCGTGCGTCACTATAGCGACCTGTGGACGTCGGGTAAAGCGATGTTCGTCTGCTACAACAAAGTGACCTGCGTCCGTATGTATAACTACGTGCAGGAGTATTGGCAGAAAGAAATCGCTGCTCTGGAGGATAAGATAAAAGTCAGTCACTCTCAGCAGGAAACGCAGGAGATGCAACGCAAGCTGGACTGGATGCGAGAGACGGATATGGCTGTTGTGGTGTCGCAGGAGCAAAACGAGATACAGACCTTCCAGAAATGGGGACTCGACATCGCAACGCATCGCAACCGCATGGAGAAGGAGGAGCTCGACAAGGCCTTCAAGGAGCCCGACTCCAAACTGCGCATCGTCTTCGTCTGTGCCATGTGGCTGACGGGCTTCGACGTGAAGACGCTCTCGTGCCTCTATATCGACAAGCCTATGAAGGCACACACGCTGATGCAAACCATCGCACGCGCCAATCGTGTGGCAGAAGGGAAGAGCAACGGACTCATCATCGACTATATCGGCATCGTGAAAGCTCTGCGTCAGGCTTTGGCCGACTATACGGCAAATCCCGACGGCAATGGAGGCGACGACCCGACAATCAACAAGGAGGAGCTGATCAAGCGTGTGATGGAAACCATCGCCGAAACGACGGAATTCCTGAAAGAGCACGACTTCAGCCTGGAGGATTTGATTAAGGCTGAGAACTTTGATAAGCTCTCGTTGTTGAGGACTGCCGCCAATGCAATGTGCGAGACGGCAGAAATCCGTAAGACGTTCTGCACCTATGCTTCCGAGTTGTTGAAGATGTGGAAATATCTCGACCGCGAAGACATCACCTCGTCGATGAAAAAGAGCAAGGATGGGATAGAAGCCATATATAAGGAACTACAGAAGAAGCGCAAGCATGCCGACATCACCGACCTCAGTGTGGTGATTAACGGCATCGTGAACGACCATCTGGAGATAGATCCCGAAAGTGATTTGGCAGCAGAATCCAAGTGTTTTGACATCAGCAAGATCGACTTCGACTTGCTCCGTCGCGAGTTTGCGAAGAGTCGCGAAAAGAATCTGGTGCTGAAAGACCTTCAGGACGTCTTGCAGGAGCGTATCGCCCGCATGATAGCAGAGAATCCTTCTCGCATCAACTTCTACGAGAAGTATCAGGAAATCATTCACGACTACAATCAGGAGCAAGACCGAGCCACTATCGAGAAGACGTTCGACGAGCTGATGAAACTCTCGCAGCAGTTGAGCGAAGAGGAGAAGAGGTATATTCGCGAGGGTTTTGACAATGACGAGCAGCTATCGATGTTTGATGTGCTGACGAAGGACAATCTCTCCAAGGAGGACATTAAGAAGCTGAAAACGGTGGCCAAGGATTTACTGAAAGTCATCAAGGAGCAGCTGGAGACGATGGATCATCCGTTTGACAAACAGGAAACGAAAGCCGCTCTTATCATCACCATTCGCGATGTGCTCTGGCAGGAGTTGCCTGAAAGCTATTCAGACGAAGCCATCAACTTCTGTCGCGATGCTGTCTATCAGTACGTCAGCCAAAGATATTCCGTTGTTGCGTAAGAACAAATAATATAATATTATAGAAACTCTTGCGATATTTTGCGGACAACGTCAATGAAGACGTTATTTAGATAGAGCATCCATTTATCTATATTTATTTTGGTCGTGTCTGGGAAGTGGTCGTATCCATCAATCCTCAGATTGACACCTCTTTCTCTCTGTTTGTCAGGTTTGGCCGTAATATACAAATTCTGCTCTGAAAAATGCACAAAGGCACAAGCGTTATTATAGGTTTTGTCAACACCTTTGTATTGTAAGCCAAAACTCTTTGCAAGGTACTTATCTGTGAGTTTATTACCTGTCCTGTCTTTAATAGACTTTCTTTTCTCACCGCTTCCCCACACCCTAATATATTCGTGCTTGTCATCAACCAAAGAGATTGCCCAGAAACGCATACAGTTGTCTATCATCAATCGCATTAGTGGAATTGCACAGGAATAATTATCGTCTTTTGTCAGCGCTATAAAACCACGATTGATGTTTATTGCTCTATTGATTGCACTTGACATGAAAAAGAAATAGTCGGGATTATTATAATAGGTATCTTTAAATTCAACAGCTAAATTCAAATAGAATTTTGTGCTTTCTTCTAGGCTGTTTATGTATTTTTTCATTTTTTTTATTTGCAAAGATACGACAATTTTCTGAAAACATAGAACGGAACACCTCAAATACGCCGAACGGAATACCTCAAAACACAGAACGAAATACCTCAAAGTAAGAATGCTGAGGTAAGAGGTTGCTTTCGCTGCGCTCAGCCTCATCGCTGGCGCTTAGAAAGAGGTTAGAGGGCCTCTAAAAATCCGCCCCATCTGTCACAGACAAGGCGGATTAAAATGATGGTTAGAATTAACTCCAGTGTGCATTACGCACACGGCAAGTGCAAAGGTAAGACAATTTAATTGATAATGGACAATTGACAATTGATAATTTATAGTTATTCCGTTTCTTTGTCGTATCTTTGCCCCCAAGAATAACCTAAAAACCAATCTATACCATGAAAATCAAGACCATCCTCCTGCTTCTCGCCCTGTGTGTGACGATGGGCGTATCTTCCCAAGAACGTAAGATAAAGCCCGGAAACGAGGTCGCCATGAAATTATTCGAGGAGGCTCAAAAGAAGGAAAAGAAAAATCCGGCTTACAGCCTTGTTATGTTTGAAAGCCTTGCCAAAGACGGATATGCGCCCGCACAGTACATCCTGTACAAGAAAGAGAAAGGAAACAGATAGATTTCAATAAGATAATCAATTTTTATACTATGAAAAAACAAGTATTTTTTTTGCTGGCAATTCTCTCAATGTCAGTCGTGAACATGACATTGGTCTCGTGCAGCGATGATGATAGTGTCAAGCCAGACAAGAATGACCAGCAAGAGAACCAGCAGGAACAACAGGACAAACAAATACACGTTTCTCCGAATTACACGTCGGTCGATTGGGAAGACACCGAGGTGTACGAAAGCAATCCCGAAGAAGGCACGTTTTCTTTTGAGAGTACCGAGGATACGAGAAAGATTGAGCCAGGTTCCGTATTGGCAATTGATGAGGGCACAAAAGGATACATTGTGATTGTGACAGGCGTGGAGAAGAGTGGCGACAAAGTAACAGTAACTACAGAACAAGGGAGTTTGTGTGATATTTTTCACGATTGTGAGATGACACTATCTTCAGATGGAAATGAGGCTATAACTCGCTACGCCGGAGATGCTGTGATCACGCCAGAAAGAGTTTTTATGGACGGAAAGGATATCACCGGCCAAGTTCTGACAAAAGCCTCAACGAGCGAATACCCCATCACGCACAACCTATGGAATTGGAATGGAAACTATGACAACACCGAGTTGTTCAGTTCATCCAACGCAAAGGTCTATCTCGAAGAAGCGAACTTCTCTGCCAGTTTGGATGTCGTGATTCATTTGAGCTTTGGACACCGAAATGCAGTGGTGGCTGCCGCGAATGCCTTTCGCCACTACAGGAGTAAGGCATTGTGGGTGAATGCTTCTGTCAAAGGTAACCTCGTGACGAATCTTGGCATTAAAGCAGACGTATCTGGGAACGCGACTATAAAGTCCGATGAAGATGAGTTATGGAAACCCAACGTGTTCAAGCCCATTGATATGAAATTCGTGATACAAGGCGTTCCCGTGTTTGTAACATTGAGCGCAGACCTCTTCCGTGGGGCTTCTCTTAATTTAGAGGGTAATATGACATATCATACGGCCACTCACAACAAAGCGGAGGGTAGCGTAGGCTTTGAATGGCAGCAATCCGGCACCATCTCCCCGATACATTCAATGAAGATGAGCAACGAACTGGTATATCCCACGGTGACAGGCAAGGGCAACATTACGGGAAAGACATGGCTCTATCCTCGAGTGCATTTGTCCCTCTACAATGTGATTGGTCCCTCGTTTGATATTAAACCCTATCTGGGCTGTGACGTCAGCGGTGGATTTAGAGAACAACTGATGTCGTCATCACAAGACTACTGCACGTGGCAATTGAGATGTTTTGCCGGATTGGATGTTTCGGCTGGTCTTAGTTTGAAGTTTATGAATTATGAGACGAATCATTTCGATATTGGTACAATTCACATTACAGAAAAGGACTTGTACAGGTCTCCTACAAGGATAGAGTTTTACGCTTCCGACCGCGACAAAGTACAGCGTGATGTGAAAAACAAAGTGTCGTTCATAGTGTATGACACAAATGTTCTGGTCGGAAAGGAGGTTACGACCCCTCTGTCGCATTTGGTAAAGTTTGAAGCTCCGGGTACGCTATCTTCAAAATATGGTATTGTCAAAAACGGTATAGTCTCTGTAGAATGGACCCCGGCGAACAATGAAGACAAATTGACGGCAGTTCTTTATAATGCTGATGGTGGAGTGATTAGCAAGGTGGAATGGGGTGAAGCAGCAAAAGGACTCTGCCCAGACGAAAACCATCCGCATGCCATAGACCTCGGCTTGCCGAGCGGCACGAAGTGGCGCTGCTGCAATGAGGGAGCCTCCGCGCCGGAGGCTTATGGCGGCTACTATACTTTCGGTCAGGTGTCATCGGCTCCGACTGAAGATCAAATACAGGAATTGCTAGGTTATTGCTCGTCTGAATGGACGACACTGAATGGTGTAAATGGCAGAAAGTTTACAGGGCCGAATGGTGGTACTATTTTTCTTCCCGCGGCCGCCAGCCGTTGGAATGGTGAGTTAGGCAACGTTGGTTCTTACGGCGACTACTGGTCATCGACGCCTAACGGCGAGTCCGTCGCCTACGTTTTGCATTTCAATTCGAGCTACGCGCGCAGGAGCAGCTACGACCGCGGCTTCGAGCGATCTGTGCGCCCTGTTCGTTAGAACTGCAAGGAATCCTTTCCCCAAAGAGAAATTTGGGAACATTTTCAAAAATCGTAAAAAATTATGTCAGTAACAAAAGAACTAATAAAAAAAGAAAAAGATTTGGTGCAAGCGGGTCAAGTCCGCGACTTGCACCTACATCGTGAGGGTACGTTCATCCGTGCCTACGACTGGAGTGCTTGGCTTGCCTGTAAATACCTACATGATTTTAAGGTGAATAAGCGGACATTCAAAGGCATTGACGAACCAGTAGCATACATAGGTTTCCCCGAAACCAGTCTTGAAAAGTGGATACTCAGACTTACACAGATAAATGTCCCTGAAAAGATGCGCTGTAAGCTCAATTCGTATTTAGGCCTTCTCTCACATTACAAGTCGTATCATCTTCGCCAGGCTTTTTTTTCGGAATCTTTCGTTTGTATATAATTATGGTTACTATCACAAGGGAATTACCAAGTTTGTGTTGTATCCGTTTCTTACGTGAGACTAGGACTTTTGACGAATGAAACAGTCAAAATTAGTGGCCACATTCTGGCCCAATCAAGAAATGGAACGAAAGGAAGACCCCGATTATCAAAGAAGACAAACAATGACACTACTGGAAGCTATTGAAGCCCGGCATAGTGTAAGGGCATATAAAAACGAGCCTTTGACAGACGATGTAGTAAAGGCGCTGGAAGAGCAGATTGCCGTTCTGAATCGTGAAGGCAAGCTGCATATGCAGTTGATCCTTAACGAGCCAAAGGCATTCCAAGGGACAATGGCCAAATATGGGAAGTTCCGTAATGCCAACAACTATATTGTCATGGCAGGAAAGAAAGCTGAAGATCTTGATGAACGCATAGGTTACTATGGAGAGCATCTGGTGTTGTTGGCTCAAACACTTGGATTGAACACTTGTTGGGTAGGTCTATCCTACTCGAAGGTGCCAGGAACGTATGAGCTTGGCGAAGACGAGAAAATTGCTTGTTATATTGCCATCGGTTATGGTGAAACACAAGGTGTCAGCCATAAAATCAAGACCGTCGAGCAAGTGAGCAATGCCAGTGACATCACTCCATCATGGTTTAAGAAAGGCGTTGAAGCAGCATTGCTTGCTCCTACAGCCGTAAACCAACAGAAATTTTCGTTTGAACACGTTGGAGTGAAAAACAATCGCCATCAAATAAGAGCAAAGAAGGGTTTTTCCATGATTGGTTATACCAAGATGGATTTAGGGATTGCCAGATACCACTTTGAGATTGGTGCTGGAGAAGTCAACTTTGATTGGGTATGAATATAGAAGAGGTCAGAGAGTACACGTTGTCACTTCCAGGAGTGACCGAAGACCAGGCGTTTGGTGAAGACATCCTTAATTTCCGCTTGGAAGGAAAGATATTCGTCTGCCTATGGTTAGGCGGTGGCAGGTATGATATGAAGGACGGAGTTTCAAGAATCGCCTTGA
>JAEEGG010017537.1_pt1 | contig 14696 bp, 13 predicted proteins | sample 9134161 | NCBI WGS metagenome assembly JAEEGG01 (sample SAMN16246543, study PRJNA631951) | gut metagenome | biome: gut microbiome; feature: rumen; material: CR-attached | host: Bos | place: Iran: Karaj | collected 2018-10
ATTGCATCACGTGCGGTAGTGTAATTAGGATTATCGACCTCGACCATAATTTCGAGGTTACTTTGTACAATTATTGCGCCATTCGGATTCATAGAGTGCCAAATTTAGTTATTTAGGGCGCGTTTCGCAAGTCGTACGTTTTTGCTGAAAATCTTACAAAAAAACTCCCCGGACTTGTGTCCGAGGAGTCTTTCGAGCCGCCCAGCAGATTTGAACTGCCGACCTGCTGATTACGAATCAGCTGCTCTACCAGCTGAGCTAGAGCGGCGAACGGGGACAAATATAGTAAAACGATTATTTCTTGTCAAGATTTACTGACAACCTTTATTTTTTTTTCTATGATTGGTCTACGAGAAAATTTTAAACATGGAAGCTTAATTATGGCTAACGAATCTAATAATAACCAATCTGAACTTAAAGCCTTCTTTGTCCAGCACGGTACGAAGATCGCTGTGGCGTTTGTTATCCTCTTCGCAATTATCGCTGGCATTGTCCAGTACAAGGAAGCTCGCAAGGTGGCCGCTGCCGAACAGAGCGAACTCATCGGTATGGGCCTTACCTACCTCTATGCAGGCGAAAAGGATAGCGCTCTCGTTGAATTCGAAAACAAGATTGCTTCTGGCAAGCTCGAAGGTCTTGCTCTTGCCAAGGCTTCGCTCCTCGCCGCTAACATCAAGTATGAAAAGCGCGACTATGATGGCGCAGCTCTCCTCTTCCAGAACTCTTTGGATAACGCTGGTTCCGTCGCTCTCGTGCGTTCGGCTGCCATGCACGGTCTTGCCGCTGTGAAGATGGAAAAGGGCGACTTCTCCGCCGCTGCAAACTTCCTCGAAAAGTACATTGCTGAATTCGGCAAGCGCACTGGTGACAAGGAAGACCGCTATCAGAAGGACGAACCGGCTGACGAGGTCCCGATGGTTGCAGACGCCATGTGGAAGCTCACGCTCGTGTACCAGCAGCTCGGTGCAAGCGACAAGGCTAAGGCTACGGCAGAACGCTTGCTCCATATCTATGGTGACAACCGCGCCTTCGCTGACAAGGCACGCAAGTTCCTCGCTGCTCTCTAATCGCTAATTTTCCGGAATTTAAGGCTCGTCTCTGCGCTAAGAGACGGGCTTTTTTTATGGATTTAGAATCCTTAAAAATCAATTTACATTCGTCTAAGTCATTATAAGTTATATTCTTATTATACACAACCTAAGATGGGAGGGTGCGCCATGAAAAAATTTTTCTTGGTAATGACAGTGGTTTTGCCATTTTCATTAACTGCATGCGGAGATTCCGTCGAAAAAATCACGGACGATATGGTGCGGGATGCCATAAAGTGCGAGACGAATGAATACGACAAGGCCAAGTGTGATCAGCTTACTGTCGTGTACAAGGAACGCAAGGGCAAGTTCACTGCGGAAGAGCAAAAAGAAGTTGAAAAAAGAGTCCTCACGAAGTTCTTTGAAGAGATGGCTCTTGTAAAAGAAAAGGCCAAGAAGAAAAAGTAGTGGAGGGCTTAAAAGGCTAAGACCCAACCGATGATAAATAAGGCGTAGTAGGCGGCAATCCAAAGGATGTCGGCTGCGACTGTTGGCGCTCCCCAGCGGAGCGTCTTCTTTTTGGGGATGAATCCGCAAAGTAGGCCTGCGATGAAACCGTACAGGTGGCCGAGGATGTCGGCGTTTTCACCGAGACCGAGGAACACGGCGAGCGAGGCGGCGCCGCAGAGCGGCGCAAAGCGGCGGAGCAGGCCGTGCGTTTCGCGCGGCATGAGACGGAACTCGATGACGGCGAGGCAACCGATGGTTGCAAATACGAAGCCGGAAAAGCCGAGCGAGCGGAAGCTTGTCTGCACTGTGAGTGCAACGAAGAAGTTGGCAACAGCGCTTGCGACCGCCAGGAACGGCACGAGCTTTGCAAGCGGAATGCGGTAATGTAGCAGGCTCAGCGCTAAGAATCCCGAGACGAGGTTGCTCGCGAGGTGGCGGCTATCGGCATGGAGCGTCATGGCGGTAATTGTGCGCCACCATTCTCCGCGCAAGATTTTTGATGCATCGGCAATGCCTGCGTTGTGCATTTGAGTGGAAATGTCTGAAAAATCTAACAGCGTACAGGCGATGGGAATGGCAAGTACCCAGAGCGGGTGCAGTGTGAATTTTAGTGGGAGCGGCGGGTTCTCGTCGCGCGGTGGATTTTCGCGGTGGTAGAGGCGGATCTGGAATTGCGCCATGCGACGTTTTTCAGGCTCCACGAAAATTTGGAACGGGCCTTCTTCAGAGCGCTCGATGCGGTGCGTAATGCCTTGCGACAAGAGCACGAGACTCTCGTCGCGGATTTGCCTGAAACCGCCCTCGCTGATGCGGACATCGGGCGGAATCTGAGACTGTTCTTCGAGTTGCTCGGAGCCTTGTTCTGTTGAAGGCTGCGCGGTCTGCGAAAAATCAATGTCTCGTGTAATCGGGGATGGCGCGAAATCTTGGGCTGCACGCGGGTCTGTGCCGAGTTTGTCTGCATCCGGTCGGCGGCGAATCATGGGCGATATAAAGTGTGGCATGGCGACCTTCCTTCTGCATCATTAGTAAAATCGGACATCTTATTTTTTAGTTTAGAAGCAAACTGCGTGCCAAAAAGAGAAAACAGCCTTAAACATTCTCCAAGAGCAATATTTCACTATAAACCCCAAAACTTTAGATTCCCCTTTTGTTCAAAAAATAACATGCAATCGTTTCAAAAGCAAATGTTTAATGCGTTTTTTTGAAACGCTATTAGAGCAACTGTGCCGCCGACGTGAGGGCGAACTTGCCGGTTGCCGTTTCGCATTCGGCACGGACGTAGGCAAATCCAAGTGTCGCGACCGGAATGTCAGCGTGGTCGGGTGTAGCGACTTGGCTTCCAATCATGACTTCTTCTTCGGGGGCGAGTTTGCCGTTTGGCTGTATGCGGCGTCCGTAAATGCGGACGTAGCGGAAACCTCCGCCGGTTTCTTTGTTACTGCGGGCATGGAACGTGATTCCGTTATCGTCGCGTTCCCACCAGAGGGCCGGACCGTCTGTGATGTAGCAGTTGTCTGCGGTGAATGCAGCGTTAATGGCGGCGAGGGAGAGCGGGGACTTTTGTTTTGCTCCACTCTCATCTAGTTTAATCACCGTTCTTACATTTCCGAAGGTATGCGCTCGTGTATGCTTGAGCGAGAAAAGTGGCATGTCAACGGCAGTCATGCTGTTTAAGTCACCATGGGCGTCGGTTCCGCCGATGGGGAGCAGATAATTGCCCTTGCCTAACTCATTTATCCAAAATTCTCGGCCGAGCTTGAAGCCTTCATCGCGGATGCCGTTCCAAAATTGCAACCCGCGAATGGAATGCTTGTTTTTCAGCTGCAAATCTTCGGGCTTCCAGTAACCGCGACGGAACACGAACTTTTCCAAGAGTCCCATTTGCTGGAACGGGTGCGCTGCGAAGCAGTGCGCCTCGGTCATGTTCAGGATTTGCTTGATGCTGCGCGTTGGTCTGTTCTCGAGCCAATAGCGGCCGCAGTCGCCGAGCCCCGGGAGGTAACCTTCGGGGGCGAGGACAGTCATGTGTACATTCTCGCCTTTGCTGTTCCCGGCAGATACTTCTTCGCCGGCGAGCATGAGCGGCATGTCGTTTCCGTTTTCATCTTTCGCTGGGAGCGCTGCAATCTCTTCGCGCAACTTCTGGAATCTTGGAACGGGCGAGTCTGCTTCTTTGGTGTAGTCCTCTTGCGTGAATGCAAAATCGTAAGCGTGGTCCGTGCAGTTCACAAAATCAAGACCGACAGCCTTGGCGGCGAGCTGCAAGACTTCGGGCGTGGCGCCGTATTCCACATGGTCCGCAGAATAATGCGTGTGGCAGTGCATTTCGCCTGCGGCGTAGCCGGGGGCGATGGGAGGCTTCTCGTTTAAGACCTTGAAGCGGAGCGGAACAGGTTTAAGTCTCGGCAAGTTCCAGCGCTCAAACGTTTGCGATTTGCCTTCGCGTTCAACGGTCAGCTTGCAGTGCGCTTCATATGCACCTGCCGGAATTTTCCCAAGCGCAAGCGGAATAAATTTCATCTGCTCGCGGACTTCAATATTCAAGTCTTTGCAAATGACGATGTCCGGTTGCGGCGCATCTTGTAATAGCAGCGCATCATGTTGCGCATCTTGCGTCCGCGATTTTAAAACGATTTCTGCATTTTTAATCGTTGTCGGGAAATGGTCGGCATCTCGCACGACAATCCAAAGGTATGGCTCAACGCCTGGCACAAACTGGAATGGTGCATCGAGAATGATTTCGGGCCACGGCTTGTAAAGGAGCGACCAGGGTAGCTTGAACTTAAAATGCGTTTCTGCATAACGCAATTTTTCCCCTGGTAAAAAACTCATCAGTCACCTTTTGATTTTACGTTTGCAGGATCCGCGCTTGTTTGTGGCGCGTCTTGAGGGACGGGCGCATTTTCCGGCGCAGTTCCAACTGAATCTTGCACAGCTGTTTTCAGTGAGTCGGCGATTCCTGCGGAATCTAGAATTACGCTTGTATCAATTTTCGCGGAATCTTGTGCGGCGACCTTCAAAGAATCGACCTTTACAGAATCTTTTTTTGTATCGTCGATAATCTTGACTTTGGGCTTCTTGCCTTCTCCGTCATCGTCATCATCATCGTCGTCATCCTTGGGTTTTGGCTTGTTCCAGAAACCGAAAGATCCTCTAATCTGCAACTGGATCCCGCCCAGGTTCCACCTTGCTTTTTCTTCCGGACCGTTCGGGACGATGTCAGAGAACGCTTTATTGGACTTCACCGAAATAGAATTGAATCCGATATCGCCATAGAGCTTGAAGTTCTTCCAGCTCGCAAAAAGGTAGCCGAGGCTTACGCCAAAACCAGCACCCCAAAGCGGAGTTTCCGCTTCAAGTTTGCCCCAGGTCGTGTAGATTTCTGTACCCGGCAGAGCCCAGTACCAGCGAACGGCGATGCTAAAGAGCCCACCCGTGCTGAGCGTGATAAAGTTCTTGGGGAGCGCCAGGCGGTATTCAAGGAACAGCGGGACGCCCTGGAGCGTGTACTTGTAGCTGTGCGTGCTGCTCTTGCGGTCCGTCAACACCACGGATTCGTTATCGTAAATAAAGCCGATGCCTGCGCTTAGGAACTGGTCTTCCTGGAATTGCCACTGGATACCTGCGGTAATCGGGAAGCAAAAGTTCACCTTCTGGAAATCTTGCTTGGCCACATTCAGCGATTCAGCGCTGTTTACGGCGGTTGCCTTGAATTCGTAGTAGATGGTGTCGATAGCATCCTGGAAGTATTCGCGCTCGGTAAAGCCGATGAACGAAATCGAGGGCTGTACAAAGACAGACAGGATGGAATTGTCGTGGTCCAGTTTTTCGTCACTTGCGGCAAGGGCGTTTGCCGACAGCAACGCCGTGAGGAATAAAACTGTATTTCTAGACCTGAACTTCATCCGGGTGCTTAGTTAGCCAAATTCTTTTCTTCTTTCTGGAGTCGCTTCTTTTCGGATTCCTTCTTCAGGCGCTTTTCATAGGCTTCTTCGGCCTTGACGATTTTTTCTTCGGCCTTTTGCACGCGCTTTAGCACTTCGACATTATCACCTGCTTCGTTTTGGGCGGTGGCGAGGTACTGCCTTGCAGATTCAAACTGGTCGAGGTCGGTGTAGGCGTCCGAAATGAGGAACAGTGCTTCCTGGCGGCGCTGCGCCTTGGGGTAGGTTTCCAAGAATTCCTTGAAATAAATCACGGCAGCCTGCGGCTTTTCCATGCGCAAGTAGAGACGCCCGGTCTGGAATTCCTTTTCGGCCACGCGGTCAACGAGGAGGTTGTAGTAATAATTGACGGAGTCGCGGAGCGGGGTGTTCGGGTGGTTTGCGAGGTATCGCTCAAAGTCCTTCATGGCTGTCGTCGTGTTGGATTCGTCACGGTCGATTCTGTAATCCATGTTGAACGAAGAAACGGCCTTGCGGAATTCAGCGGTTTCTGCAAACGGGGAACCCGGGAAGTTCACGATGAAGCTTCCGTATTCGCCACGGGCTTCAATCCACTGCTCCAGGTTGAAGTGGCTTTCGGCGAGCAGGAACTGAGCCTGTTCCATGTAGCCCGACCCTGCACAGGTAGAAAGGATTTCTTCCAGTCTTTCGGTTGCTCGGCCATACTTTTTGGCCTTGTAGAGTTCCTCTGCTGCTTCGTAACGTGCTTTGCACCATTCCGTATGGGTCGTTTTCTTGGTTGAGGCTGTCGAACAACCCATCACAGTTGCCATATAAAGGAAAAAAGGAACGAACAGGGTACACTTGAAAAGATTTTTCATTTTTTTTCTTTGGTTAATTCTAACTTTCATGCTGTAAAGTAGAAAAAAACGACTCTAGAGAAAAATGATTTTAGTCCGCTATGTCTTGAAAGAGCTGATTGGGCCTTTTTTGGCTTCGCTCTTTGGCATTACTTTTTTGTTTGTAGTTGACTTTTTAGTCAAAATCTTGGACAATGTGTTGTCCAAGGGGCTGCCTACATCTACGGTTCTTGAAATTTTTGTGCTGAACTTGGCGTGGATGCTTTCGCTTTCGATTCCGATGGCGGTGCTTGTAGCAAGCCTTATGACGTTTGGCCGCATGTCGGGGGATCAGGAAATTACGGCTGTCAAGGCGGCGGGTATTTCGCCTTTGTCGCTCATGCGACCGGTGTTGCTTGTGGCGCTGCTTCTCTCCGTTTTGATGGTTGTGTTCAATAACTGGGTGCTCCCGGAAGCAAACCATAGGTCCGTGGAACTCATGAATGCGGTGTCTCGCAAGAAACCTCACGTGTTTATCGATGCCGGGCGACTCATTACGCAGTTCCCGGGCGTTCAACTCTGGGTGAACCGCATCGATCCTGTGTCGGGTACGCTGTACGGTATTCAAATTTTTGAAATGGAAAAGAAGGGCGCTCCGCGTATTGTCTATGCCGATAGCGCCTCGATGGACTATGTGGACAATGGGGCTACTCTTATGCTCCGTCTCCGCAGTGGCGAAACGCATCTCGTCGATCCGGACGATTCCGACAATTATTTCCGCATCCGCTTCTTCTCGCAGGATTTGGCTATGCAGAACGTGGATGACCGCCTGGAACGCCGCAGCAGGAGCTACCGCAGTGACCGCGAAATGCCGGTCGAGATGATGTGGGATGTGGTGACGGATGCCCGTGAAAAATTTGATACCGCATCCGTGCAGGCCAAGACTCGCCGTTTGCCGACTCTGATGCGCATTCGTGATCTCGTCGTGGGCGATTCAATTCTCCCGGCAGAAGCAAGTGGCGTGCCGATGGCCGATTCTATGCAGTTTGTCCAGGGACTCCGCAAAATTCGCGTGCAGGAGGCGGCATCGCTTCGCGCGACGGAACGCGCCTGGGGCCGCATGGAAGGCGAACTCAAGCGAGCTGCGCAGTACATGGTTGAAATCCACAAGAAGTTCAGTACGGCGTTTGCGTGCTTCATTTTTGTCCTGATTGGAGCTCCGCTTGGAATCATGGCGCGCAAGGGCGGCATTGGCACGGGCATTCTCTACAGTCTCGCGTTCTTTGTCATTTACTGGATTTGCCTCATCGGTGGCGAAAACCTTGCGGACCGCCTGATTGTCTCTCCGGAACTTGCCATGTGGATTTCAAATATCATTATCGGTGTCGTTGGCATCCTCCTTACACGTGCGATGGTGCGCGACCGGTTCTCTGGCGATTCCAAAGTCAAGCGGTTCTTTAGGTCCTTGGGACGCTTTGTTGTCTTTAGGGCGATTGGCCGTTTCTTCGGTCGTATTTTCGGTAAAATCGCGGAGTTGTTCTGATGAAGTTCTCTCGTTATCTTATCTGGAACTTCCTGAAGATGTTCCTCATCGTGGTTTGCGGTGCGGTGCTTATTTTTGTGGTGATTGACTTTGTCGGTAATATCAAGACTTGGCTTTCCCGCGATATGAAGGCGGTGACCGATTACTACTTGAGTTACCTTCCGTATATTTTGTACTTGATTACCCCGGTAGCCTTGTTTATTGCAGTACTTGCCTCGGTGGGCAATATGGCGCGCCATCTGGAAATGAGCGCCATGCAAAGCTCCGGACAGAGCCCATTCAAGACGCTTTTGCCGATATTCTTTTTGGGCGTCCTCATGTCGATTGGTTCGTACGAAATGAGCGAACACTGGCTCCCGGATGCAAACCACAAGCGCTTTGAAATCATGGAGACAAATGCGCAGAAACGCAAGAACCCGCGCATCAAGGAAAAACAGGACTTTACGTTTATCGATAGCGAAAAGAACAGCTGGTTCTTCAAGCATTACTCCGGCAAGAATAAACTGGGCCGAGACGTTGTCCTGCTGGTGCGTGAGCGTGGGCGCCTGGTCGAACGTTACGATGTCCGTTCTATCCGCTGGATTGAAAAGGATTCGGTGACCAAAGATGGGTTCTGGCGCTTTGAAAACGGGTTCCACCGCGTATTCAAGAAGGATGGTTCTGTCGATGTATTCCCTGTCCGGCAAAAGAGCATGAAGGGCAAGGTAAATACGCATCCGAACGACTTGATTAACGAACGTCAGCTTCCCGACGAAATGGATTCCAAGATGGTCAAGGCGCGTATTGATGTGCTGCGCCGTTCGGGTGAAGACACCCGTGCGATGGAAACCGCTTTACAGTTTAAGTATTCGGCACACTGGATGAACTTGATTGTCCTTTTGATCGGGGCGGCGCTTTGCCACAGGTATAGCCGTTCAGGGGGCCTTTCCCAGAAATTTGGTGTTGGCTTGTTGCTTGTATTTAGCTATTATATTCTAGAGAGAATTGGGCTTAAGATGGGTGAAAACGGGGCTCTGTCGCCGTTCTGGGCGGCGTGGAACAGTCACTTCATTTATGCCGGTCTCGCGTTTGTAATGTTATATCGATCATTCCGCTTGTAGAGGGTTGTATGTCCGTATCCGAGATTTTATTTGTTGTCGCCGGAGCTTTGCTCGGTCTTGCTTTTCAGGGGGGCATGTTTCTTTTCCTTATCCCCTTTGCTGTTGTCGCATTTTCACTTGCCGTCTTGAACCGTCCAAGCCTCCCGACGGGTACGACTGTTATTCCTGTGATTAAGAGTAGCAAGCGCACGACCGCTATTACACCGGTTGTGTCTCCGGATATCCGCAACGAGTTTACGAACGACGTCAAGATGGATACGAACGAGCCGAATTCCTCGCTTCGCGTGAACCAGATCTGGTCCCGTGCAAACTCGGATGTCGACAAGGCGTTTGGCGATATGCTGCGCTGTCTCAAGCTGCTCATGCCCGATGCAAATACGTTTATGATTTTTATGAGTGGCGGTAGCGCTAACGAGCTTCGCCTGAGAACGTTCCAAAGTGATATTCCGAACTGCATCGATACAGGCGCAAAGATTTCTGAAAACATGGGCGTTATGAGCCAGCTCTTGCGTCCGGGCGTGTCTCGCATTTTGGAAGGCGACGTGCTTGTGAGCAAGCGTCTCCCGTACTACATTGAAAACCGCAAGATCCGTTCCTTGGTGGGTGTTCCGCTCCTGGACCGTGATGATCGCCGCTTTGGTGCTATCTTGGTGGATTCCTTGCATCCGAACGCCTTTAAGGAAGTTGATGTTCAGGCCCTTACGTTCATGGCTCATGTGATGTACATGGTGAGCTTCAAGAGCTACGTTTCTGCACAGAACTACATTGAACAGCAACAGTTCAGCGTGCTTTACCGCTACCAGCGCAAGTTCTTCCAGACCATGACGGTGAAGGATATCTACAAGCAAATGTTTGAATATGTCAAGGAGAACATGCCGTTCGACCGCTTGACGATTTTGGCGCTGGACAAACCGAAGGAATGCGCTGGCCGAGTCGTTTACTGCGTGGGTGTGGATTCCGAACAGTTTGTCGATAAACGCTTTACGTTGTCCGATAAGGGCATCTTTGTGCTTGCTCTCATGAGGAACCGTCCGGTGTTCCGTTCGTTTACTTCGGGCTATGCCGATTACGTGCCGCGCCTGAACGATTCTGAAAAGCGCAATATGGAATTGCGTCAGTTGTTTGTAATGCCGGTGGCTTCTGAACCGGATGCAAAGACGGCTGAACTTGCCATCTGCCTTGAAAGCCGTTACACGAACCGCTACCAGGATCACGAAAAGAAACTCCTCAAGGCTTTTGCCGGTGTCGCAGGTTTTGCTTATGCCCGTGCGCTCCAGGTTGAAAAGGACAAGGACCTTGCGACGCGCGACGGTCTCACGGGACTCATGAACCACCGCTCTCTGCAAGAAGCGCTCCGCACTGAAAAGGTGCGTGCCGACCGCAAGAAGTACAACATCGGTGTGTTGATGATGGATATTGACCACTTCAAGAGCGTTAACGATACGTATGGTCACCCGGTCGGTGACGAAGTGATTAAGGGTATTGCGACGGCGATTAGCGGTGAAATCCGCAAGGAAATTGACGTCGTGGCTCGCTATGGCGGTGAAGAATTTGTGGTGGCTCTCGTTGATACGACTCCGGAAGGCATGATTGAAACGGCTGAACGCATCCGCAAGGCGGTGGGCAAGCTTGAATTCAACGTGCATTTGACGGACCCGCTGCGTGTGACGGTAAGCATTGGCGCCTTCCTTGTGGAACCGGAGTTCTCGGACATGAAGAAGGCGGTGAACAATGCGGACCAGGCTCTCTACAAGGCTAAGGATGGCGGCCGCAACCAGGTCGTGCGTTTTGAAACCGTTGAAACTGAAGCGGTGAGCGTTTAGGGCTATGAGCTATGAGGTCGCTCGCATAGCTCGCTTTGAGCATTCCTAATTACAATAACCCCATACCCCAAAGGGAGCCGAAGGCGACCGTGCTCATACCCCATACCTAACTTCCTACTAACCTATGTTCACTGCTCTTGATTGGATTGTCTTATTCGCTTACTTGCTCTTGTCCCTGGCGATTGGGCTCTGGGTTTCACGCGGTAACAAGAACCTCAAGGAATACATGTTCGGCGGTGGCTCCATGCCGTGGGTGGCCGTGGGTATCAGCCTCATTGCGACATCCGTGAGCGCAACGACGTTCCTGGGCGCGCCTGCCGATGTTTTCGGCGACGACATGACTTTTTTGATGTTTCAGATCGGTGCGTTATTGAGCATTTTTGTAGTGGGTTTTGTGTTCATTCCGCGCTTCCGCACGTCGGGCATTTCGAGCGCTTATGAACTTTTCGAAGTGCGCTTTGGGAGCCGCTCGGTGCGCCGCCTAGCCGCTATTTTTTACTGCTTGCATTTGCTTTTGCGTACGGGCATTTTGCTTTACGCGCCTTCGCTTGTGCTTGCACAGATTTTGCACATTGATCTGAAACTCGCGATTATCGTTTCGGCGGCGATTGCCATTTTCTACACGTGGTTTGGCGGCATCAAGGCGGTCATCTGGACCGATGTGATGCAGTTCTGCGTGTTCTTTGGTGGTGGCGTGCTTGTGCTCTTGATTATCGCAAGTCAGGTGGGCGGCTTTGGCGAAATGGCGACGCTTGCAAGCGAAGCGGGCAAGACACGCTGGTGGAATCCGTCGATGGATATTTCCGATGCGCGCACGCTCATCTCGGCGGGCTTTGCGTATGCGATTCTTGAAATTGCGATTCGTGGTTGTGACCAACAGTTTGTACAGCGCTACCTCAGCTGCAAGGACGTGAAGGCGGCAAACCGTTCAAGCGTGCTTTCGATGGTGCTCGGTTGCGCCGTTTCGATTCTCTTTTATTGGGTGGGGGCTGCACTCTTTGTTTTTTACAAGAAATCTCAAGTGGCTACGCTCCCGGAAGGCCTCGGACAGAATGACGTGTTCCCGTATTTTATCGTGAATGCGCTCCCGTCTGGCGTGACGGGCTTGATTGTTGCTGCAATCTGTGCGGCGGCGATGAGTAGCCTCTCGGGCGCTATCAATTCTCTCAGCAATACGTCCGAGCGCGACTTCCTCGGCTGGGATGAATCAACGGGAATGGGCGGACTCAAGCGCGCGAAAATCTGGACGGCTGTCTGGGGTGTACTCGGCGTGTTCTTTGCTCTCTTTGCTGCGACGCAGCAGGGGAGTCTCCTCAAAAATGCGATTTTCTTTACGGGACTTTTCACAGGGCCGCTTCTTGGCATGTTCCTCCTAGCGTTCTTTGCAGACAAGATTTTTGGAACGGCAGAAAAAGCGTTACGCGCCTGGGTTGTGATTGTCGCCGTTATTTGCGGCATGGCAAGCCTTGTGCTTATCCAGGGAATCCCCGCCTTTGGCGTGCCTGCCGTTTTTGATAAAGTCTTCAGCTGGCCTTGGATGCCCTTCATCAGCATGACTACCACTATCGTCGTAGCGTTTGTCGTGAACTTCGTGGCGAATGCTGTTTGCGCAAAACGCAAATAAAATATGATCAAAAATTTGTTTTTAATAGCACTCTTGTTTTTGCTATCATCGTGCTGTTCCTTCGTCTTTTCTCATTATAAAAATTCTAAACAATTATTTATTAGTAGTCTACTTGATGGCCCTAGAGCGTTTCTTGATGATTATGAATTGGTATATTACATCAATGGGAAAAAAACTACGATATACTCCTATCGTTTAGGTTTATATGGTCCAGTTTTTTCAGAGGATTCGAATGGACCTTTAGAGTCTTATGAAGCGTATTATTGTAATCTTTTCGTTCCAGGTGGAGATGTTTTTGGATGTGAAAACAAGTTGAGAGGCAAGGCAAACATAGAAATCTATTTAGAAAAAGAAGAAACAAAAGAACTTGTTTTATTAGCTAAAAAGACTATTGATATGGATGCCTATTTCCGTTCTGTTTTAGTTACTCAGGTATATTGGGGTACTAATAAGGAAAATTATGTGCCTAGACCTGGTAGAAATATTGATTGGGAAAAGGTAGAAACCATTGTATGGCCGAATACAACTGATACGATTAGTCATTATACCGCATGGTATTGGGATAAAAGAGATTCTTATGAAAAATATTCCCCAAACGAAAAATATTTTGTAGAAATCCCATAGTTTTGTTTTTGGGCGTTAAAAAAAGTATTTTAAATTCAAAACATTAAAAAGAGGGCTTAACGATGATCTCAAAATTGCTCAATATCATCTATCTCATCGCACTTATTGTGTGCGTGTGCGTTCTCATCCGCGTCGTGAAGGCGGAACCGGCTGCTGTTCCGGTGGCTGCGTCCAATGGCACAACGGTGTTTGAAGTCCCGAAAATCGAAGTTTCGGCTTCAGAATCCAAGAAGTTCGCTGCTGACAAGTTCGAGATGGGCTTTAGCCTCGAAATCCGCGGCAAGGACAAGGAATCGGTTTCCAAGCGCTTGGCTGAACGCCGTTCCGTGATTTTCGAAAACGTAAAATCGCTTGAAATTCCGCAGTCCAACGTGGAACAGAACAGCGTTGAAATCCACAAGGAATGGTCTTATCGCAATAGCAAGCGCGAACTCGTCGGTTACGTGGCCACGCAGAGCTTTGTGATTACGGTAAATCGTAAGATTGATGCTGCCGCTCTCGTGCAGGCGCTTTCTTCGGAACCGGATGTCGAAATCCAGCGCACATCCGCCCAGCTTAAGGATGTTGATGCCGTGCAGTCTACGGTCATTAAGGCGGCAGGTAAAAAGGCAACCGCCAAGGCTAATGACTATGCCGAAGGCGTTGGCGCCAAGCTCGGTCGCGTTCTCCAGATCAATGGCGAAGGTGGCGGAATCATCTACAACCAGTACAATCGCGTCTACCGCGCCAAGGGCGTCATGCTTGCGGCAAATGCCATGATGGACGGTGCCGCCGCTCCCGACGAAACCGCAATTGCCGACTCCGTCGAGGTAAGCGCTTCTGTCCGCGTCGTTTATGAACTAAAGTAGTTCTAACAGACTTTCTTCATATTCCTTGGCCGCCTTTTCGAGGGCGGCTTTTGTCATATCCGGGCTGCATCCGTAGAATCCAAGCGGCTTAAACCACTTCATGCCGGCTGCATTTGCGGTCATTTCGAACGGAATGAGCATTTCTTCGGCGGTGTAGCGGTTGAGTCCTTCGTGGGTGTAGTGCTCTGCTGCGGCGCCTGCTGTAAATACAACGCGTACGGGCATTCCCTTCAAGAAGTTGTCCGCGCTGTAGACAATCGGGCTCATGACCTGGTCTTGCCAGTCGCGCAAGCTCGAGGGGGAGTTATACCAATATATAGGGAACTGCCAAACAATCGCCTTGGACTCCCTCAACAATTTTTTTTCGGCCTCCAGGTCGAAGTAGCCATTAACCCGGTTTTTGTCAAGGTGGTGAAACACAAAATTGGGATTTTTTCTGTTGATATCCACTAAGTGTTTGTTGAACATGGAGTTAGAAATGTTCGGATGCGATAGAAGAATTGTGATTTGATTGTTCATTATTTTTTCTTGTTGATAAGTTGAGGAAATATTATAAAAAAATTACATCTTACGTGCAAAAAGTCTTCCAAATTGGATTAAGATTTATTATACTTGTAGTGATGCCGACCTACATCTTGTGGGTGTGGTTCGACTTCGAACACAAGATATAGTAAAATCGGAGAAATTTGACTATATTTGAGGAAACGGGAATTGAAGGTTTTTTTTAGATGATTTTTACTGTCAAAAAGCGCGACGGCCGCGAGATGCCGTTCAACATCGAGAAGATTGCAGACGCCGTAATTAAGGCTTTTAGAGCCTCTGGCGAATTGGATGAACAGATCAAGGCTGCCCAAGCTCAGATGAATTTGC
>JAEEGG010017540.1_pt1 | contig 14695 bp, 10 predicted proteins | sample 9134161 | NCBI WGS metagenome assembly JAEEGG01 (sample SAMN16246543, study PRJNA631951) | gut metagenome | biome: gut microbiome; feature: rumen; material: CR-attached | host: Bos | place: Iran: Karaj | collected 2018-10
TGCGGTGATATTTGTACCGATATTGGCACCCATAATGACCCACAAAGCCTGATAAAGGTCCATGAGTCCGGCATTAACGAAACCTACCGACATTACCGATGTTGCGGTAGAAGACTGGATCAATGCGGTAATACCCGCACCGACCAGAACGCCCATTATTCTATTTCCCGTGAGTTTTGCAAGGACACTCTTTAATTTTTCACCTGCAATTGCCTGTAAGCTTCCACTGGTGATCTTAACGCTATACAGGAACAAGGCCATACCGGAGCAAAGCCCCAATAACGCCGGCCATACTTCTGCCATAAAAATCATGCCTCCAACTGGCTATCCAAAAAACACATTACCTCTGATTCACCCCACTATAATATTTATATAAAAAATACTTTTCAAGGTTTTGGGTTAAATATCAAAGTCTTTTTTGGTTATCAGATTACAAGCAGGAAAATATACATAGATACACGTCTATATATGTCTGAATCAGAATCCTTATTGGGCCTTTATCAGGCTTGTTTCGGGAAATTATCTATGGCGTGATTGAGCCTTGCAATGCACTTTCTGCAGTATTCCCTCTCGTCACCTGTAGAGAAATCATCGATCTTTTCCAGCGCTTTTATTGCACAGTTTTTGGCAACCTCAACATTGCCGAAGCAGTTAAGTTCATAGAAGCCCTTTACGAACATTGCGTTGGGGTCGGTGTCTTTTGAAATGTCGTCAACTATCCTGTGGTAGTATTCCTTAGCCTTGCCCGGAACGATGTTGTGATAGGAATAGTAATAGACCAGATCCATGCAAACGCCCAGAACTATCTTGGAATCTGCCATATTGGGTTTCATGGTCCTCTCCACTTCAGCTACCGCTTCAGGCATTCTGTCAAAGAATCCGTTGGCATCCAGGTATTCGAAATATACGAGGAAATACATATGCTTTTCCGTATCCCAGATCTTCTTGTATTTCAATTCGCTTATGGGCTTAAGATCCATCTGGGAAAAAGGAACGCCGGACCTCAGCATGCTTAATGCTTCCTGTGTATATCCTCCTAAAGACTTTTTAGAATTGACTTTGGAAAGCACTGAAACAGCAAGACAGAATCTGCTGATCAGGAAAAGCAACAGCCAGAATCCCAAGAGGAAATATACAGAACCAAGAAGATAAGTATCTGCATTGAAAGTAGCGATCAAAAGTCCCCAAAACGCACCGATTCCGATAAGGAGCCAGACAATTGAGGTTACGATCATGTAGGCCTTTTCTTTGGCAATAAGCTTTTTGCTGTCAGTATTGGCAGCGCGCTCAAGGTCAAATGCAGTCTCGACCTGTAATCCTATTCCGATCCTTTTTCCTCTCTGTTCCCATTTACCGTTTTTGAGCTTGGTATATTTAAAACCGAATATCATGATATCCGTAACTTTCATTCCCATAGGCTTTGCAAAGGCAAGCTGTACAAGGCCCTTTACAAAAGTCGACAGCACCAAGCCCAGTATTGCCATTAACAAGATCAGGACCGGATTATATGAAAGTTCTCCCAGATATCTCAAATACTGCATACATTCCTCGTATTAACATTTTTTCGGGTATTTATATTGAGTATTTTAGCATTTTAATCTGAACTGAGTAAAACACATCTTACGCATAGTATAATTACTCAAATCAAATATGGTGGTACCTTATGACAAGCACTAAGAAATTCTGGACACTACGATATATCATCATCAACGCGACATACTTTGCCGTATACAGCGGCATTCATGCGTATGCGTCCGTTTTCCTGCTCGAAAAGGGCTTCTCCAACACTCTTATCGGCATTACTCTTGCTCTGGCAAATATCCTGTCAGTCATTTTCCAGCCGATAGTTGCAGGCCTTATCGACAAGCAGGGCAAGCTTACAAACCGCAATGTCTCCATGGCGTCTACGGCGCTCCTTCTCCTGGGCTCTGTTCTCCTGCTCGTGATCAAGAACGGAATTGTTGTTATATTCATTATTTTCGCGCTGATATATATGGTGCAAATGGTATACCAGCCGGTCATTACGGCTATGTATTTCGAATATGAGGCGGCAGGATGCCATATCTACTACGGTCTTGCAAGAGGCCTCGGCTCGGCAGGATTTGCCGTCACATCTTTCTTCACGGGAAGAGCTATCGGCCGTTTTGGCGTAAACATTCTCATGATCCTGGATATCATCTTCCTTGTGATCGCCCTCATCGTGCTCTATTTCTTCAAGAAGCCCGCAGTAAACGCCCCTGCTCCCACGGAAAATGAAGTCGCCCATAATAACCTCATCGGCTTTATAAAGACCTATCCCGGGTTCATGCTTTTCGTGGCTGCGGCAGTATGCTTTTTCTTCGCACACAACGCTATCAACGATTACATGATCCAGATAATCTCACCTCTTGGCGGCACTGAAGCGCAGATGGGTATCGCTGTAAGCTGCGCAGCGCTCTTAGAGCTCCCGACGATGGCTCTTATCGACAAGATCATTAAGAAGATATCCGTCAGGAACCTGCTCCTGATCTCAGGCGTGGCATTCCTTATCAAGACTCTCCTTATGCTAATTGCCCCCAACATGATCGTCGTCTACATAAGCCAGGCCATGCAGATGTTCGCTTATGCGGTCTTCATCCCCGCCGGCGCTTATTTTGTAAATCAGACAATGGAGAGATTAGACCAGGTCAAAGGCCAGGCTTATATCAATGTCTCCATTACTCTTGGCGGCGTCTTCTCAAGCCTTATCTGCGGCAGACTCCTTGATATCAAGGGTCCCCACTTCATGCTGATAGTAAGCTTTACAGTAACAACGATCGGTCTGGTAATTGCATTCCTGGCCCTCAAAGTTGTGGCAATATCAAGGAAAAGCGCTGTTAAATAAAATTCAGTATTGAACATTGTATAATACCGCGTTATACTCCCCATATAGGCCGGAAACCTAATGGGAGAGATTTATATGAATAACGAATGCTGTTTGAAGTATCCATTATTATTGGTTCACGGAATGGGATTCCGCGACAGAAAGCATCTGTGCTATTGGGGCAGGATCCCGAAGGCTCTGGAATCTCAAGGCGCAAACGTCTTCTTCGGTCACCAGGATGCTGTAGGTTCTGTCGAAGGTAACGCAGACATTATCGCTAAGAGCCTTGATGAGATCCTTAAGATCACGGGCGCTCCGAAGGTAAATATTCTAGCGCATTCCAAGGGCGGCCTCGAATCCAGATATCTTTTTAACCACGGTTACAGCGACAAGATCGCGTCTATCACAACGATCGATACGCCCCACCACGGCTCAAAGACCGTAGACTTCCTGATGAGGGCTCCCAAGTGGATGGTCAAGGTTGCTGCTAAGGGCAACGACGTCTGGCATAAGATCCTGGGCGACAAGCACCCTGACAGCTATGCGTGCTTCGATATCCTCACGACCAAGACCGCTGAGCAGTTCAATATAGATAACCCCACGCCTGACAACATCCTGTGCCAGAGCTACGGCTTCAAGTGCAAGGGATCTTTTTCCGATTCAGTATTCTGCATTACTTATCCGATCGTACGTAAATTCGACGGCGATAACGACGGCATGGTATCCACCGATTCCATGCACTGGGCAGATTTCAGGGGCATCCGCACATCCACTACCCACAGGGGCATCTCGCACGCAGACGTGGTGGATATGAGGCGAATGAGATTTACCAGAAAAGCTCCTTCGAACGAAGACGAAGTAAGCGATATCGTTCCTTTCTATGTAAATGTTGTTAAGGAACTTAAGGAACTGGGCTATTAAAAGACCCCTGATGCGGGATCAATAGAAGAACGTTCCCCTGAAGAATATTGCTGACATCACTAAGCCCGAGAATGCGGTTATTATTACTAGAGCGTTTATTACCTTCGGATTGAGATCGTGAAGCAAGGTGAACGCCGGGAACATGCCGCCGTAGTAGCGGTAGAAGCTCCTCGTGGGAGAATTATACACAGGATCCATTATGGTCGTTGCAAATATCACAACAGACATCAGCATTACGAGCACGGATACGACAGATACTGCATCGAGCTTTTTAAGTCTCTTGAATTCCTTGACGCAAAGATAAATCATGAAAATGGTCATGAGGATCGTGATTATCTCATTGATCCTGAAGAGCGTCAGCGTGTAGATATCGTAGTCGTAAGTATTGGTGAATATCATCTTGAAGCTGATGAGATACGTATTAAAGAAGTTCGAGTGGATCTTCAGCCAGTTGTCATACTGGCAGTCGACAAACATCTTCCAGTTGCCGAATTTGACCTGAAGATAGATTGGGTAAAGAACGCTAATGAGAGTTGCCGGAACATAAGCAAGTATTATGTCTGTGAACTTCGTTTCTTTCCTGAACCACCTTATAACCATTCCGATGAAGAGTGCGAAAAACACGATCGATCCTGTATTTCTCGTAAACACGGAAAGGCCCAGAAGGATTCCCATGAGCCACGGAAGCTTATTCTTCACAAATAGATAGAATGCACCAAGTGTGAGGACGAAGAAGATGCTCTCGGTATATCCGGTGAGCGAGAAATATGCCACGGGCGAGAATGAAAAGATCAGAAGGATAAGTTTTGCAGACGGACTTTTCGCTTCCTCTTCAAGGAACTTTTTCAAGAGCACCATCGATATGAAAAGGCATATCTGATTGATAACGATAAGACCGTATCCTGTGAGGAACCGCATGATAAGCGGGATCATGGGGAAGAATGCGGTCAGGAAGTCCTGGTCGTAGCCATTCTCTGCTATCTGGCGGTAAAGCTCGCTGTCGAACATATAAACGAGCTCATGGACAGTCTTTCCGGAGATCAGGAGAATTACGGCAAAGCAGACGCGCGACGCCAGGAACAAGGCGATCACGTCAGCATATTTTTTGATCAGACTCTGCTTCTTCTCCATCAGAACTCTCCGTTATTTCGCGAAAACCTTAAAGAAGGTTTTGTCTTCGTAACCGTAAACATAGAACTGGACCTGAACCATCTCCAGATACTGCTCATCGCGGATGTTGCCGAATGATACGATGCCCGTCGTCATGTCCTGCTCCGGCTCGATCTTAGCATATATCATCGACGTAAGAAGGACTGATGTCAGAATAAAATTAAGACTCGTATATGCGGCTACAAGGAATGTGAGAACGATAAGCCTGGGTTTTACCTTCTTGTTGCCCTTTTCCATCATCGCATTGAAGCTGTCAGTAACGAACATCACGGAATAAAGCGCGATAGTAAACAGCGGTGCCATCGAACCTCTCATGAGAAGATCATTAGGTCCGCTCATCTTGTAGATAGGGATAATAAGGAGCGTCGCGATCGCCGCATAGAACATCGGATCCTTCTTGTACTTCTTATGGATAAGCAATGCCCAGATGCCGAATTCGAAAACGATATAAGCGGCGTAATCGATAAGCAGGCCGTACCATGTCTCATAGAATTTCCAGATGAATCCGTAGTCGTATGTCGCGTTGGAATTTGCCAGATAGAAGGATGCAAAGCATGCGAAAAATACTACAGGCGCGATCATGTTGCCCAAGGTGAATATGTTCTTGAGAACTTCTTTTGCCTTAAGCCCTTTATTTGTTGTAAACATCTTAACAACGCACAAAGGGAAGATTCCTATTGCAGCCCAGGGCGAATAACAGAACATCAGTGAACCGAGAAGTCCTATGCATCTTGATCTTACGCACAAAAGCAGCATGATCGTGATAATCCAGCCCGGTATCGACTGGTGGAACACGTTCATTATCTGATAGAAATTGCCCACCACTCTGAAATGCCATGTCCAGTCTTCCCATGTGGAGCCGAAGCCTGAGAACTGGTTATACCAGTAAGGGAATACGTCAAATCCCGCAAAGAGCATCAGCGCCAGGAATAAGAATCTTGACTGCTTCCCGTAAAGAAGATTTGCGCCCAGTGCAACGAGGCATAATCCTATGGCAGACCAGATCATGAGAACGATCCTTGCAGCCATAAGGCCGAAGACTTTTCCGAACAATGCGGGGATCATCCAGAAGACAAAATAATATGCAAATGCGACTTTGCCTGCGCCCAGTGATTCAGCTACAACAGGGTTGCTCTGAGTGGAAAGATCATAGATGACCGGCCATTTGTATTCGATGAGATCGTAAAGGATCGCGTAGCGCACACGGTGGTCGCCTACACACCACGAGAATTCGCCGACTCCGCCCAGATAGAGGAATAAAAGAACGACAGGGATCAGGAACAGCAGATATGAATACTTGATCGTGACGGACTTCTCATTGAGTTCTTTAACTTCACCAGCATTTTTCTTCGACAGGTCATGCCATGCCCACCATGCGGAAAATACCGTAAGGGATGAGAAAAGCACTGCCCAGCCGAACTTGAGATATCCGATAAAAAAGATCACTACCGGCAGCGTCAGATAGATCAGGGAAGCAAGGAAAAATCTGCTTGTTGTGATCTTTATCTCTTTTTGCAAAAAGCCAGGTTTCAGCGTGTCGGTCGTGTTCATAGAAAATATATGTTTAAAGGTTAATCATAATTCTTTGAGGTCTGCCGTTTGATTATACCATTATTATATCAGCCGGGCATTCAGACACGGCACTCTTAAGGGAAACGAATCCTTGTATAATAATGGTACAATTTGCAAAGAGGTCGGATTAACTATGTCAGATACAGGCAGCAGGAAAGTGTTTTTAAGAAGGATACTGTTTTCCTTCCTTGTTGCCGTGGCCGTTATCCTGGTCTTCTCGTGCTCATCGCCCTTCTACCCCTTTAACTATTGGGAAGATCCGAACTGCTTCTTCACAATGGGTGCCGGTATTTTAAGAGGACAGGTCCCTTACAGGGATCTTTACGAGCAGAAAGGTCCTCTTCTTTATTTCATCCATGCGCTTGCAGCTCTCGTATCGCAGAAAACATTTATCGGAGTGTTCTTCATCCAGATAATCATCTGCACGGTCACTCACTATTATTCGATAAAGATCGCGGGCCTTTATGTCGAGGTCACAAAGCGCCTCTATGTGCTTTCTGTTCCTGCCATGATGCTGCTTTATTCCGTAAGATCCTACTTCTACGGTGACAGCGCAGAGGAAATGATCCTGCCGTTTTATGTCATATCTTTTTATATCCTTCTCAAGACACTTAAAGATAAGACACTGCCCGGTAAAAAGGAGACAGCATTCATTGCCATATCCACTGCCGCAGCATTCTGGATCAAGTATACCCTGTGCGGATTCTTCCTCGGCATGGTATTGATCTTCCTCGTATTCTCCATAAGAAATAAACAGTTCAAGAAGCTCCTTTCCCTCATCCTTATATTCATTGCAGCATTTATTGTTGCTTCACTGCCCGTGCTGGTTTATTTTGCATGCAATAATGCTCTGGGTGATCTTTACACTGCCTACTTCTACAACAATATCTTCCTCTACAGGAACGTGAGCGATTCCATCCCCTTATCAGGTGTTATCCCCTACACGCTCGTAATCACATACTTAAAGCTCTCCGATAACTTATATATCGCTGTAACGCTCCTTATCTCAATTATTTTCTTCATCGTAAGGAAGCGTTTTGCAGAGCTCATTTCTTATCTGACGCTTTTCCTGTTCACGACCGTATTCATCTTCCAGGGAAGCTTTATCGGCTTCTACTATATTTTCGCGCTCGCGGCATTGACCATGCCTGCCCTTGCAGCCGTAGAGGCCTTTTTCTCACGTTTTAAAGCAAAGCTCTTCATCGCAGTGTCTCTTGCAGCAGGACTTGCCATCTTGGCATTCTTCTCATCTTTTGCCACCGTGAATATCTTCAGGAGCAAAGACGAGATGCCGCAGTATATTTTCGCTGAATATACGAAAAACTATCCCGGCGCGACGATGCTGAACTACGGATTCCTCGATCAGGGCTTCTATATGGTCTCCGGAATCGCTCCTACCGAGAAGTATTTCTGCGGCCTTAATATCGATTCTGTTTTTGATGAAGCCAGGATCTCCAAGGAGGAAGCTGTCAGTCAGCAGCGCGTTGATTTCATCGTCACGAAAAATCATACTTACGGTTTTGAAGGCTATGAGCTCGTGAAGGCCTGCGAATATACGACCAAGGATCTGAATTCTGTGGTCGGAACTGATGCTTTCTACCTTTATAAGAGGGCAGGCCTTTAACACTGCCTAAGCCTTGCGCTGCTTTGCGGCTTTAAGTGACACTTTCTGTTAAAAATGCTATTCTTTATTCCGTCAGATATAAGGTATTAGATATAAAGGCTTTTAAATATGGGAAAAGATAAGAACAGCAACTCCAGAACCCAAATACTTCTCATAGGCACAGTGTCCGCTGCAGTTATACTGCTTATTGTTCTGCTGTTTGGGTTCTTTGATCTCGGCCACAGGATCGTCCTTCTGACATATACGAAGATCTCGACTTACGAGGATCTCAAAGCCATCGCCAATAAGCCTGACGGAAAATACTGCCTCGCCTCCGACATCGATATGGCTGGCAAAGACTGGACTCCTTTCACATTTAACGGAACTTTGGATGGCGACGGTCATGCGATAAAGAACTTAAGCCTCACCAAAAAAGGCGGTGCAGTAAGAGATACATACGACGGCAATCTGAAGTCTTATCAGACTTCGCTCGTAGGCCTTTTTGACGTCATAGAAAATGCAACCATAACAAACCTCACACTCTCATCTGTCTATGTCGAATACGATACGGATGAGCCCTGCTTTGCAGGAACGATAGCAGGTTATATGGGCAATTCAAAGATCGTCAACTGCGCTGTTCAGGGCGATGTCTACTTAAGAGCCCACGAGAAGATGTTCGGTGTAGGCGGTGTTGCAGGATACGGATTCGGTCTTTTCGACAACGTTCAGGCAAACGTGACTTTGGTATGCATCGACACAGACCGCACCACTAAAGATGAGCAGTTCATGGGCGGCCTTATCGGAGCAGGCTATCCTGATATCTTAAGGTGCGCCGTTGATATCGACGGTTATGTCTCAGAGCACGGCTACGTCCATAACGGCGGCATGATCGGTCTTTATATGTTCTATCCCGAAGGAACAACCCACAAGGGACAGATCGCACACAACAGGACATATGGCAAGATCACATTCTTCGAAGACAATGACGACAGAAGAGCTTACTGCAGCGCGATCGTCGGCGAGATGCTCGATACGGCTGAAGTCTTTGAAGACAATGCTGCAGGTTTCCGTTCAGTCGAAGTATATAACTACGATGCAGACCTCCTGCCCGGTGAGCACTCTGAAGTCTATTCCTTCGATGCTAAGGAAAGCGGCAGGTTCGACCTTAAGGCTTCCTATAAGAATGCCGGAGAAGATGCGACATACGGCCTTTTTATCAACGGCAGATTCTATAAGAAAGTAAGCTTCCCCAAGGGCGAAGGAACCGTTGACGAAGCCATCTTCCTTGAAGCTGGAAAGAACGAAGTCAAGTTCAGATTCCTCCCTGGTGACGGCAATATCACATTCAGCGATGTATCAGTAAAAGAATCAAAGAAGCAGGTATCTCTCATCGTGGCTCCACACCAGGACGACGAGATCCTGGCCTTTGCAGGCACGATCCAGCAGGAGCTTAAAAAAGGCAATGACGTTAAGGTACTTTTCCTTACCACAGGTGACTATTACGGCACCGAATTTACTCCGATCCGCCTTGCAGAGAGCGTTGAAGCGCTGGCTGTACTTGGCCTGGATAAATCAGACATCACTGTATTGGGTTATGGCGATCTTACACTCGAGGCACTTCTGTCTTCAGAAGATCCCGATAAGTGCTTCCAGTCCAGGAGCGGCAAGACTTCGACATACGGTGACCCGGTCCAGAACCTTTACGACTATCACACGCTTAACACCGGAGATCCTGCTGACTTCACTGGCGCAAATCTCAGGAACGACCTCTCCACTTACCTTCTCGCCTGCCGTCCTGACCGCATCTATACGACGTCAGAATTCGAATGGCATACAGATCACGCATTCGGCTTCAGGATGGTAAAAGAGATCCTTCAGAACCTCTCAAAGGAAGCAGGCTACCGTCCTGTGCTTTGTGAGTCCGTTATCCACGGCGAAGAGGACACCTGGCCTGAGCACCTCACTTACGGCTCAGACAATAAGCCTGTTATAAAGGAATTCTCAAATCCCTTCCCCACCAAGGGTACTTCTCTTGACTGGAGCAAGGTAAAAAAGATCGTTCTGACAGATGAGGAAGTATCTAAAAAGTCTGAAGCAATCAGCAAGTTCGTCTCACAAAACGAAGGCACCGAACTGTATCCCGGCACCGGTGATTATACGGCAGCTTTCTGCAAGCGCGATGAATTCTACTGGGAGATCACTTACTGATCTTTTCCTTTTTCCTGTTCTCGAAAACAGTGATTCCCGCAAGTAACACTATGCCTATTACAGCAGCAATAATGCCTGCTGTAAGGTGCGGTGCGCGGTAGTTCATCTCGATCACGTTGTCACCGTTTTCGAGAGGGATCGTGATGAAAGTATCACAGGTATTATCACAGCTGATCTTCTGTCCGTTTCTTGTAATGGTCCAGCCCTTATTGAAAGGCACCGACATGAAAAGGCTCGTGCCTGAAGATGCATTTGTAACTTCGAATCTCAGGTGGCCGTCGCGGATATCGGATTTAAAAGTTCCTTTGCTCTTAATGGCATCCGTAGCCTCAGCAAGAGCATCTTTATCCACCGTGTAGAACAGCGCATCAGTAACCTTGTGGCCGCCTTCAGCGTCCTTGAAAGTGAGCTTTATCTCAGCCTTTCCGTCAGCAGGCAGGATACGGATCATCTCAGGCGCCATCTCTTCGGAATACGCCGTCAGCTTCTCACCATTCATGTAAAGATCTGCACCGGTATCGGTATCCGTGATGAGATTTGCATAAGCGATGACGCCGTCATCAGTGCCCAGATCGATGAGATATGTGTAGCCTGTCTCATCTGATGCAGCAGTTACTTTATCAGAAGCAACAGGAATAAAGATATCCTTTTCGACGCCTGAGAGGTACTTATAGACGTCATTAAGATATAACGCGGGATCAGTCTTGCTGCTCTCGTAAGAGCCTGTCTTATCAATGACAAAAGCCAAAGGAACGGCATAAGGATTTAAGTAGATATCCTTAAAGCCTTCCACGCCTCCTATCTTCTGAAGGCCTGCAGACTTCTTATCTCCTGCAGGAAGAAGAACATACTTAACGGAAAGGATGCTGTCGAGCGCGATGTTCTCAGATTCGGTTACGGGGATAGTATCGTAGTAGCCGGGATAACCTGCCCTGTCCAAGAACCATACACTGTTCTCATCAGGCGCAGATACAAAAGCAGTTACGGAATTAAAGCCGTACGCCATCGGCTCGCTGTATGAAGCCGAGAGCTCATGGTAGTAACTGTGATATGACGTCTGGACAACGCGGTAGAAGGATGGATCGTCGATCTTGTTAAGGAGCTCGGTCTCCATATCCGTGTAGGTACCGATAGAAGGTCCGTCATTAGTCGAATAGATAAGGCCCAGAACAAGCTGGCTGAAAACAAGTTCCGTGACCAGCATAAAAGCCAGTATTCCCGAACCAAGTTTAACGGCAGATTTATCTTTCTCTTTGGATGCGATAACGAGGCACAGGAAAAGAGCTGTAATGACCGGGAAGACAATCTTAGAAACGATCGGGACAAGATAATAGTCAACACCTAAAGATAAGATATCAGCCAGCTTCAGAGTCAATAAAACTTCCGGTACCGGGTGCGAATTCTTGTCGGCCAGTAAGATAACTGTCAGGACATAAACAGCCGCAATGCACGGCGGAATATATATCCTGATCTTCTTAAGATCACATTCGAGATAGAATACAGCCGCAAGATAAATAAGCACAAAGCTTCCTACATAGGAATAACGGTACCAGAACGCTTCAACTTCCCTCAGCATCGAGAAAAGAGCCACCAGCGGCTGCCAGTAAAAAGACAGGACGGTAAATAACAGCAGGACTCCATAAAGGATCTTCTCCTTGAGCTTTTTGGAGACGGAGAAGAAAAGCATAATGACGCCGAAGAATGCGAGGCTTCCTGCGAAGAGATTTACACTTCCCTCAAGGCTTACGACGCCGAATGAATAATTGCTGATGACATTGGGTATGAGGCCTATTACTGAAAAGTCCGTAAGCATCGCAAGGCCCGAGTGGCCATAGGATCTTCCCGAGAGCATCGTCAGCGTCGGAAGAAGGATAACTGCAGATATAAGGAGCGTTGATACGCATGCTATTGCGAACCTTACGATGGATTCGCCGAATAATCTTAAAACAGGATGTTCCTTCTTATTCTCATAAGGACTCTGCATGACTGCTTTCCGCGCTGTCTCGAAAAAGAGCCATATACCTGCAAACATCAGATTGATTATTCCCACATACCAGTTGAAGATGAGCCCCAAGCCTGCTGAGATTATAAAGAGCGTGCTCTTCTTCTCATTTACGAGTTTCTCGACTCCTGCAAGGATCAGGGGCAGCATATAGACTCCGTCGAGCCACATTATGTTGGAGCTCTGGGAGATCATGTAAACATTTAAAGCATAGGATGCTGCAAGGAAAGCTGTGACAGAACACTTGGGAAAAGTATCAGGCTTAAATCTCCTGCAGAGGTAAAAGCCTGCAAAGCCCGCAGCAAATAAAGTCTTCAGCAGGTAAAGGACATTCATGAATAATGAAGCCTGGGACTTGTCGAAGAAAACGATCAGAAGACTGAATGGAGATGACAGGTAATATGAGAAGACTGCGAAATTGCTTCCTCCCAGATATTTCGTGAACGTATAGTCCAGCGAAGACCTGCCTGTGAGGACATCCTTATACCAGCAGAAAAGATCGACCATCTGCTGCTGTCCGTCTTTATAAAGAAGAGCCTGATCGCCGAACGGAGCAAAGCCCATAAGGATAAAAGACAGCAACAGAATAAACAAAGTAATCAGAACAGAGCAAAGGCACGTAATAACAGGTGCCTTATTAAATGCTTTTTTCTCTTTGCCTAATGCAGTCAGTTCCTTCAAAGCCCGTCTCCTTTCCCACACGATTATAACATGGGTCTTAACAGCTTATTTAATTGTTTTAAAGACGTTTTCGAATTGATATTATAAAAAACAGAAAAAATTTCTCATGACCACCCAATAATATGCATCGCTTATGTGTCTATAAGACAGATGCGGACTTAAGGAGGCAAAAAACATGACAGACAAAGAACTCGAGCAGATCTACAACGAAGCCTACAAAGCGGTGTACTGGACAGCTATGGCACTTCTCAAAAATGAGGCCGACGCAGAAGACATCGTACAGGATACTTTCGTATCATTGATCGAATCTTACGATTCCATTGAGGATAAGAGCAAAGTAACCGCATGGCTCAAGAAGAATGCTGCCAACAAGTGTCTCAACCGTCTCACAAGGACGAAGACGGACAACGTTGAAGACGGGTTCTTTGACTCAGTCGAAGCAGTCCCGGAGGACTTTCTGCCGGATTCGATCGTCGAGTCGGAAGACACGCGCAAGATCATCATGGACATCATCAACAACGTTTTGTCTGACGATGTAAGAAGAACACTTATCCTGTTCTACTTTGATGAGATGAGCACTAAAGAGATCGCAGAGGCTCTTAAGATCCCCCAGGGAACAGTTTTGTGGCGTCTGAATTTTGCCAAGAAAAAGATCAAGAAGGAGGTCGAGAAGTATGAAGAAGAAAACGACACGAAGCTGTACGGTATGGCTATACCGTTCTTAACCAAATTGTTTGCAAAAGAAGCCGAAAAGGTTGCTTTTAAACCTCTCCCGGCTTCGCTTTCCAATCTGTCCGCATCAACAGAGGCTTCAAAAGCCGGAACAAATCTTGCCAAATCGGCAGTAAAGAAAGGGACAGATATTATGAAAACAAAGATCTTAATCGGCACGATCGCCGGCGTAGTTGCTGTCGGCGCAACAATAGGAATAATCATTGGTGTTATTGCAAAGAATAAAGACAAGAAACCTTCCAAGACAAGGGATACATTTATAGAGTAAAGCGATTACGACGTAATGCCTACGGATGATAACGCATGGACAGATCCCGAAGATGATTCTGAAGAGACAGAAGAAACAAAGACTTCCAAAAAAATAACTGAAGACTCCATCTTCACTGTTATGGACGGAATGACCGCTGACGAGGTCGTCACTAACATCTGGAAGACCAAAAATGTTTATGTCGGCATGAGCAAAGACGAATATGCTGAAAGACTTATTGAGCTTGACGGGAACACCACTCAAACCATTGACAGCTCATTCTATTGGCAGATCCACGATTGGAATGACTCAAAGGCTTATATCGGTCAACTTTCCGTCGGCGTAGGCATGGATAAAGATACGCAGACTATAAAAAACATAAGCGAGTATTCCTGCGTAGAAGTTATAATGCATTTTGAAGATGAGGCATTCGCAAAAGAAGTATTTGAAGCATTTATCGAGAAATATAAGTCAGAAGGTTATACCGTCAAATTCGATCAGGACGGTATCGCAGAAGGAAGCAGAGTTGTAGAACTGGAAGGCAATGGTGTATCTTTCAGAATAAGCTTTATTCCTATGCTCGGCTACACTATCGATGTTAAGCTGCCCTTTAACACCTGATTTAAGACTCAACGAATAATAAAGAGGCTGTTTCAAACAAAACAGCCTTTTTCTTTATACTTCTTTTCCAGCGAGTATCTATTTGTAATCCTGTAG
>JAEEGG010017541.1_pt1 | contig 14695 bp, 11 predicted proteins | sample 9134161 | NCBI WGS metagenome assembly JAEEGG01 (sample SAMN16246543, study PRJNA631951) | gut metagenome | biome: gut microbiome; feature: rumen; material: CR-attached | host: Bos | place: Iran: Karaj | collected 2018-10
CTGCTCAACTCACAGGGCCAGCAGGTGCTCAGTGCGCAGTATGACAGCATCACGCCTTTTCATGGCGGCTATGCGTTGGCATTGCAGAATGTGGGTCGTCGCGGACAGATCAAGGCCATTATTCGCGAGGGCGACTACGATGTGACCGAGGTGGCCGAGGAACTGTATGCCAACAAGTATTCGTATTTCTCTGAAGGGAAGATGTGCGTGAGCAATGCCATGCGCCAGCAGGGATTCCTTTCAACAGACGGCAACCTGGTCATTCCCTGCCAGTATAAGACAGTACACCCCTTCTTCGAGGGACTGGCCTCGGTCACTTACCAGTCGGACAATGGGAAGGAAAACGTCTATTACATCAATGAATCGATGAATGAGATAAGTGTGGAGCCTGGCTATGGTGAAGTGATTTTCGGTTCGTCGTTCGTCAACGGTCAGGCAGTGGTGTTCACCATCAATCGCAAGGGTTATGTCATTAATCGTAACGGACGGACACTGGGGCGCTACCACTACTCGGTTGAGGATGCCTATCAGGCTGCGCGAAAGTCGGCTGAATATGCCCTTGCCGAACGGAACAGCCCCATACGGCAAGAACAAACAGTGGAACTGACCGACGATCCTGGCTATACCGTTTATGAGGAAGGCGGGAAATACGGCTATATGACTACTGGTGGCAAGATCGTCATTCCGGCACAGTTTCAGAAGGCAGAACCCTTCAGGGGAGGATATGCCAATGTGGTGCTGGGCAATAAGACTGGCGTGCTGCGACTGATAGAGAACGGCTCGTTCAGCGGCAATATGGAAAAGAACCTCCTGAAAGTGGGCAGCAACGGCAAGGCCGAGAAAGCAAGCTATGCACTTTCTGTTCCTGAAGGGCTGAAGGATGCCAACATTGTGCTTCGGGTGTTCGACGAGAAAGGTGTTGAGCAGAAGAATGTAGTGGCGCACAGTGCTTCGGGCACGAGCCGCTCGTTCGAGTTTTGCCCTGAAATAGCGACAGATCAGGCGGCAGGCCATTACGACCTGTATGTTGGTACCAGCGACGGACTATTACTATGGAGCAATCGTGCCGACTTGGCTTTTGAGCACACGAAGGAGAGCATTGAGCATCATGACAACTTGGTGGCTCAACGCAAGCCTGCGGGCAAGCCCAGATTCAAAGTAGCGTCTCCTAAGAATCCTCGTAAGAAAGCCGATCAGAACGATAACTTCCCTATTTCAGTGACCATCACCAATACAGGCGATGCCAATGGAATGGTTACGGTCACGCTCCGTGTGAACAACCAAGACGTGGGTAAGCAACGTGTAAACGTGAAAGCAGGCAGCAGCAGTCAGGCTACTATTTCGTTCAAAGTGAAGAAAGAGAAATTGGCCGCGCTTGTTGAGGCCATCCTTGACAATGGAACGAAGAGCGAGAGTCATATTGACCTCAAAGCGTTCTATTGACATATGGTCCAAATCATTTGTCTTTTTTGTTTATCATTTAATATCAACTTAATCAACTTTATGTGTATGAAGAAGAAATTTTTATTTGTGCTTTTGGCACTCTCGTGTGCTTTCAGTTCTTCTGCATTTGCTTATGACGATGATGAAGATTCTACCGGAGTGCAAGATCGTCGTAGTTCAGTGTTTAAGCTCGGTCCGAAGCTTGGAGTCAACTTTTCCAACATGAGCAAGTTCAAGGATGCCGATTTAGGGCAGGGCATGGGTGTTGGGTTTGAGGCTGGTATTGCTGCACAGCTTCATTTTGGCCGCAAGCGCGGTGCCGATGCCGGTACAGGTCCGTTGGGTGTTCAGTTGGAGGCTTTTTATGCAGTTAATGCTGCTAAGACCAGTGATAAAAACATTTCACTGAAATATTTGCAAGTACCAGTACTGCTGAAGTATTTCGTTATTCCGAATCTTAGCATCGAGGCAGGTCCAACCATCTGCTTTCCTCTGTCAGCATCTCCTGATATGATTAGCGACAAGGCGAACCTAGTAAATATTCCCACTGGAAACCTAAAGGCTAAAGACGTGAAGATTACCCTTGGTGTGAGCTATGAGAGCAAAGTTGGGTTCTACGCGAGTGCCCGCTACAACATAGGTCTAAGTAAGATGGCTGAGGACTTCCCCTGCAAGATGAGTGTCATCAGCCTGAACGTAGGCTGGCTGTTCAATATAGCTAAATTTTAGTTTTTCTAGAGATATTAAGCAACCTAAATGAACAAGATTATGAAAAAAATACTATACTTGGCAGTGATGATAGTAGTAGCCTTCTTCGCATCCTGCTCAAACAAGGAAATCGAAGTTGGCTATTCGCTAAATGTAAAGGTTGATCCCTCAGAAGTGGTGGCACCGTTTAAGCCTTGGAGTGCTGGTGACTTGGATGCCTGTCCTGAAGGATATATGTTGCGTGTGCATGTTTTTGCCTATAATTCCGAGGGTGTTTTGAAAGGATCGGCTGTAAGCTATGTAAATAACTATGGTAGCATTGCAAGTGTGGATTTGCATCTGCCGATAGGCGCATACACGCTACTTGCTGTGACTGATGTAATTAAAGGAACTGAGCAAAATACATCTACAGAATACTGGAGCTTTTCGGGTCAGGAAAACATCACGACTCTGAAGGTGGCGAAGACACAGTGGATTTCATATTCACGTGGTATTTTGGGTATAGCAAACATCCAGCAGACCGTAAGTTCACAGAACTTATCATTAACATTGAAGCCGAAGGCTGCAGGAGCTTTGATTATATCACACATCTGGAATCTGCATTATTATAATACTGTTTCAGAGTATCAGCTGTTAGTAAATAGAAATTCTGACTTTATGTCCTTTAGCACTGATGGTAGCTACATGCCATCGATAAAGAACAACAATAATTCTTATGACTGGCGAATACATCTTGTTGATGTTGCTGACTATAAGAATTATACTGGGGCGTATGCATATTGTTTTCTATTACCCGTATCTAACATGGGCTTTCGCTATGTATACACATACACTGATGGTGGAACCAAAAAACGTGGAACTACAGGAGCCATTACACTTACATTGAAGGCAGGAGAAGAATACTTGATGGAACTTGACATGTGTAATACAGAAGAAAATAACGACATAACGTTCTATGCATATACTATTAATACCAATTCCTCATCGCGCAGAAGTGGTAACTTTGTAGAATCGATGGGGCATGGACAGTTCAGTATGACGCGTTGGGGTGATGGATTAAATGTTTCATCAGCCAAGATAGTTGATTTAATTGATGCCATTGATGAGTAATGACCTTTAAAAGCCTAACTAAAGTTCTTGCAATATTCTTTCTGTCAGGCTGTTCCGCTGACGACGATTCGTTCGTTCCGGAGCAGCCTGCTCCTGTAGAGGAAGGGGCATACGTGGCAGAGTGTCGCTGGATATACGGAACGATGCACCATTATTATTATTGGAATGAGGACCTGCCCGATTCGCTGGATTGTGATTATACATTGGCACCAGTTGATTTCTTTAAATCACTGCTATCGAAGAAAGACCGTTTCTCTTACTGTGAACAACGCCAGAGCCGTTCTCGTTCAGACATTGATATGGGGTGGCCTGCTATTCCACAGTACAACATTTGGTCAGTTAATCAGGCGGTCAATCCGTTCGTTAGCAGTGAAAGTAATGTGGTGCTCGACTCAGTTTACCATATAGCAGGTCATACTGTAGGTTATTTGTGTTATGCCAGGTTTGAAGATAGTGATGAACTAGAATCCGTCATGCGCCATTTCTACGAAGCACACATCGACGAATTAGTACTCGATTTGCGTTATAATCCTGGGGGCTATCTCTCCACCAGCCAGTATCTTGCCACTTCCATCGTACCAGATAGTGCATATAATAAGGCGTTTCAGTTACTGCGTTATAACCATCGCGTGTCGCAGGAGTTGTTTGCCGAGAATGGCGATAGTCTTAATGTCTACACGTTCTTGCAACCAACCGATCCAGACAATCATTTAGACACACCGCTCTATGGGCTGAACTTGCAGCGGGTTTTTATACTTGTTTCCAACCATACGGCTTCAGCCAGTGAAGTGATGATTACATGCATGCGTCCGTTTATCAATGTGGTTGTAGTGGGGGAACGTACCGTGGGTAAAGGAGTTGGCATGAATACATTCTCTGATTCAAAATACAAATACGAGTTGGTTCCCATCACTTTTCGTTATTTCAATGTTAATATGGAGACAACCCCAGATGATGGGCTGGAACCCAACTATGAAGTGCCTAACGGCTATCATACTGCAAAAGCCGACATTGGTAAGGAAGATGAGCCCTTGTTCGCAAAGGTCATTGAGATACTGCTTGCTGACTCGTCCCAGGAGTAAAGGTGTTGAATTATTTCTTCGCCTTTTTTTATAATATGATTTTTTTTGCTAATTTTGCGCCCATTATCATGTAAAACGGAAACAAAAATGCACATGAAAAGATATTTTTCTGTATTCCAGTTCTGTGTTAGTGTAGTTGTGGTGTCCACAGCTCAGAATAATCAAGGTTATCCCATCGAGCCCGTTCCGTTTACGAGTGTAAAGGTGGTGCCCCAGACATTTTGGGGACAGCGACTGGACGTGAGCCGTCGCGTGACGGTGCCCCTCGCTTTCCAGAAGTGTGAGGAGACGGGACGTTACGCCAACTTCGAGCAAGCTGCCGAGCACCTGAAAGACGCATCGAAGGTGTTCGAAATCAAGGATGGCACTTTTTCGTTTGATGATACCGACCCCTATAAGACCATTGAGGGTGCCAGCTATCTGCTGCAGACATTCCCCGACAAGAAGCTGCGCCATTATGTTGACTCGATTATCGACATCATCGGTGCAGCACAGGAGCCCGACGGCTACCTCTATACGTCGCGTACGCAGAATCCTCAGAACCCTCATCCCTGGGCAGGAGACCGTCGCTGGGTGAAAGAAGAGGACCTGAGCCATGAGCTCTACAACCTGGGTCACATGGTGGAGAGCGCCATTGCCCACTATCAGGCCACTGGCTCGCGCCGTTTTCTCGACATCGCCATCCGCTATGCTGACTGCGTGTGCCGTGAGGTGGGACCTGCTGCAGGTCAGGCCTGTGTGGTGCCAGGCCATCAGATAGCCGAGATGGCGCTGGCCAAACTCTATCTGGTTACTGGCGACCGTAAGTATCTGGACGAGGCCAAGTTCTTCCTTGACTATCGTGGCAAGACCACCATCAAGCACAGCTATTCGCAGGCTCACAAGCCTGTGGTGGAGCAGCGTGAAGCCGTGGGTCATGCCGTACGTGCTGCCTATATGTATGCTGGTATGGCAGATGTGGCAGCTTTGACAGGCGACTCCACCTATATCAATGCCATCGACCGTATCTGGGAGAACATTGTTTCGAAGAAAATCTACATCACTGGCGGCATCGGCTCTACATCGAGTGGTGAGGCTTTCGGCAAGAACTACGAGCTGCCTAACATGACAGCCTACTGTGAGACGTGTGCAGCCATTGGCAATGTGTACACCAACTACCGTCTCTTTTTATTGCACGGCGAGTCGAAGTACTACGATGTGCTGGAGCGCTCGCTTTACAACGGACTCATCTCGGGCATGTCGCTTGAGGGCAATGGCTTCTTCTATCCCAATCCGCTGGAGAGCGACGGTCAGCATGAGCGAAAGCCTTGGTTTGGCTGTGCCTGCTGTCCCAGCAACCTGAGCCGTTTCATCCCTTCGCTGCCAGGATATGTGTATGCTGTGAAGAGAGGAAAGAGGAAGGATGACACGAACATTTATGTGAATCTCTATCTTTCGAACAGTTCGGTGCTTAAAGTGGATGGTAAGGAAGTGGCGCTCACACAGCAGACAAACTATCCCTGGGACGGCGATGTGAAGCTGACTGTTGACAAGAATAAGGCAGGTATCTTCACACTGAAGCTGCGCATTCCCGGATGGGTGCAGAACCGACCCCTGCCGTCTGATCTCTACCAGTATGCCGATGGTCAGAAACTTGGCTATACCGTCAGCATAAACGGCAGCACCATTGACGTCACCCCAACCGCCGACGGCTATGCCACCATCACCCGAAAGTGGAAAAAAGGTGACAGCGTGGAGCTGCACTTAGACATGAAGCCGCGTATGGTGAAGGCCCACAAGAACGTGGAGGCCGACCGAGGCCGCGTGGCAGTGGAGCGTGGTCCGCTGGTCTATTGCGCTGAGCATCCCGATAACGATTTCAACATCTTCTCGGCTCTCATCAACCCCGATCCGCACTTCACTTTGGGCCGTACAACCATTGCCGGTACAGAGGTGCAGACCATCACTTGCGACGCGCGACGTTTTCACTCCGAGCAACTGACGTTGCCACTCACAGTGAGTGACGTTCGCATGACGCTCATCCCCTATTATGCCTGGGCGCATCGCGGCAAGGGTCGCATGCGTGTGTGGCTGTTGCAGGACATTGAGGCAGCTACCTATGGGAAATAGCATTTTTATTCTTAGATTTTTTTCAAGCAATCATGATACGTTTAGCCACTGTTTCGCCATGTTATAATGAGGAATTAGTGCTGGAGTCATCAGTAGAACGGCTCACGGCACTTTTCGAGGACCTCATTGCAAAGAACAAAATAAGTCCCGATAGTGTAATGGTGTTTGTCAATGACGGCAGCAAGGATCGCACCTGGTCAGTCATTGAGCAGTTGCACAAGAAGAACAAATATGTTCGCGGCATCTGTCTGACGCGTAATGTAGGGCACCAAAATGCCATTATGGCTGGCATGATGACCTGTCGGGATTGGGCCGATGGTATCATCACGATTGATGCCGACCTGCAAGACGACCTCAATGCTATAGAGAAGATGATTGATGCCCATGCCGAAGGCAGTGAGATTGTCTATGGTGTGAAGGTTCAGCGCACGGCCGATCCTTTGTTGAAACGTCTTTCTGCTGAAGCTTTCTATAAGCTACAGTCGAGTATGGGTGTTGAGAGTATCATGAATCATGCTGACTTCCGGTTCATGAGTCGCCGTGCTCTTGACCTGCTGGCTCAATACCAGGAGCGCAATCTCTATTTGCGAGGCCTTATCCCCATGTTAGGGCTGACATCGTCGCAGGTTGACGATGTCATCAGTGAGCGTTCGGCTGGTGCCAGCAAGTACACCTTAAGCAAGATGATGGGCCTGGCGCTCAATGGCATCACGTCGTTCTCCGTCAAACCGCTTTATTACATCGTCTATCTCGGTGTATGCTTTTTGTTCATTAGTCTCTGTATAGCCGTCTATGTGCTTCACGCCCTTATTGTGGGGACTGCCGTTCCTGGTTGGTCTTCGCTCATGCTCAGTGTATGGATGGTAGGCGGATTTGTTCTGATAAGCATTGGAACGGTAGGCGTGTATATAGGCAAGATATACAACGAGGTGAAAGGCCGTCCGCTCTATAATATTAAAGAAGTGCTATAGCGTAATCATCGAAGTTGAGGAATGGAGCAGAAAAAGTGGAATGAAGAGCTGGGACGCATCGTCAGGTTTGGCATTACGGGATCGCTATCCACGCTGATACACTATGGTGTTTATTTGCTGACTCTTCTGTGGTTCAGTCCTACCATAGCCTATACTTTGGGCTATGGTGTCAGCTTCTGTGTGAACTATGTTCTGACCACCCTCTTCACTTTCAAGAAACGTCCTTCATCAAAGAACGCGGCTGGCTTTGCGGCCAGTCACGTTCTGAACTATCTTCTTGAGATAGGCATTCTCAATGCGTTCCTCTATTATGGTATGGAGAAACGTTTGGCAGGCATCTTAGTGATTATTGTCGTTGTGCCTGTCAATTTCCTTATTCTTCGTTTTGTGTTTGTGCGCAAGCAATAGTAGCTGGTGCATAGTCCTTGGTGTTCATTTCCCACATCAGGCAGAACCATACGATGGTGGTGGGAAGTGCCTTCAGGGCGTATGGCGCAATGATTTCCTTATAAATCCATCGGGGGAAGAACACGTCGCTGGTGCATAGCGATGTAAAGATGAATGCATAGATGAGCAGGGCCAGATGCCATCGGTTGCGCTTCCAAGGGGAGGTGGTGTACCACACCACGAAGCCCGTCATCGGGGCAATGTAGCCATAGCTCTCAGTTCCTGTAGAGAAGAGTGTGACGAACATGGTAGCCGAAGCCAGCATGGCATAGCGGAACCCTTGATGGCGGAACTGGTCAAACCTGCGGAAAGGCGACAGAAACAGCACAATACCGGGAATGATGAGCCACAGGTCGCTGTAGGTGGCACAGCCCGTGATTCGTCGCGGCATGCCCAGAAGAGAAGTATTGGTCGTATTGGCAAGGTCGGTCAGGTTCTGCTGGTTCTTCAGTACCAGTGACTCGTACCATCCATAGTACTGTTGCACCACGAACTCAGGACTTGAGATGAGCATGGGGAGTACGAAGAACAGTGCCGACCATCCCAGGAGTGCTGCCACAAACTTCTTCTTGTCTTCAATGAAGAAAAAGAATGCCAGTCCCATGACTCCGTAGAGCTTGATGAAGATATTGAGTGCAATGAAGAATGCTGCCCATACAGGCTTCTTCTTCTCCACACATGCAAACATGAGCAGATAGCTGGCAGCCATAGCCAAGTCATATTGCTCTACAAACAGCGGGGTGAGCACTTCGTGGGCGCAGAACCAAAACATAAAAACCTTCTGCCATCGCTGCAGAGGCATGTAGCGTACAGCCATGTAGAACGTCAGCGTAAGTGCTATCTCCCATAGCAACATGCCCCACTGGTCGGGCAACACGGCAAAGGGTGCAATGATGTAGGCGAACACGGGCCCATAGTGATTGCAGTCACCTGCCAAGTAGTCGTAGAACTCATAGAGCGGCATCTGGTTGACCGTGTTCCAAAACACCGATTTATATATCTGATAGGTGTTGTTGTCTTTGTTCCATTTCATGATGCCTATGATGATTGGAATCAAGGCATAGACGACTGAAATGGTGCGCCAGTCACTCCAGAAAGGTTGTTTGAAGAACGTTTTTGCCTTTGCAAAAACACTATTCTGATTCGTTACTTTCATATTCTTATTGAGTATTCGTAAACTGTTCCTCGCATTTTGAAAAATCGCGTGTCATCATTTCCCAGCACAGCTTCAGCCAGACGAGTGTTACCGGCAAGGCTTTCAGTGCGTAAGGCTGCACCCACTCCTTGCGCAGATAGGCAGGGAAGAGGTCGCTTGGTGAGAGGCTCGACAGCACAAAGACAAACACCATCAGTGCCACATCCCATCCTGTGCGCTTCCAGGGAGCGGCGGTGTACCATACGACCACACCTACGAGTGCAATGATGTAGCCGCTCGACTCGCTGCCCGTGCTGAACAGCACACAGAACATCAGCACCGAGGCCAGCAGTGTTTGCCTGAAAGCCATGTGGCGGTATTGCGACAGGCGCAGATAGGGTAGGGCGAAGAGCAACAGTCCGGGAATGATAATCCAAAGGTCGCTGTAGGCCATGCAGCCGCTGATGCGTCGCACCATGCCCAGCAGCGAGATGTTTTGTGCAATAGATGTCTGGTTCAGTCCGTTCTTGACGGTCAGTGATGCATACCATTCGCGATATTGTTCGCAAATGTATTCTGGACTGCTCATCAGCATGGGTAGTGCAAAGAGGATGAGGCTCCATACAATGAGCGACAACACGAGTCTGCCTTTGTGGCGCGAGAAGAAGAAGAAGGCCAGTCCCACGATGCCGTAGAGCTTGACCATTGTGCCGAGTATGATGAAGAAGGCGGCCCAGAAATCGCGTTCCTTCTCGATGAGGAAGAACGCGAGAAGTATGATGGCGGTGATGGCCACATTGAACTGTTGCATGAACAGTGCCGTGAGCAGCTCATGTGCGCAGAACCACAGCAAGAACACCTGCTGACGGTCAGTGAAGAGCGAGCGGCGTATGGTCACGTAGAGCCCCATCGACAATGCCACACACCACATTGTTACCCCCATCCATGAAGGCACCACCGCAAACGGCATGATCACTACTGAGAATAGCGGACCGTAGTGATTGGTGTCGAAGTATTCAGCCGGGTATTCCGCATAGAGCGGCAACTGTTGCCAGGTGTGCCAGAACACGCCTCTGAATATCATGAAATTGTTGTAGGCATGCAGCTTTGTGAGTGCGGAAATGAAACCAATAAAAAGCCACAGTACACACAGCAGCCTGTAGTCGCGTAGCCGCGGATGGGCCAGAAAAGTCCGAATATTATTTCTCATAGGGATTGAAACAACTTTTCTCAGTTTTGTGCAAAGGTAATGTATTTTTTCTTAAATACTTATTAAAAAGTGGTTGATGTTTGAGAAAAAAGCCTAACTTTGTGACGATGAATGAAAAAAGCAGAATATCGGTTGTTATCAACACCTATAATGCAGAGGAGCACTTAGAGCGAGTCATCGACTCAGTGAAAGGCTTCGACGAAGTTCTTGTGTGCGACATGGAGAGCACCGACAGAACGCTTGACATAGCCCGCAGCCATGATTGCCGTATCATCACTTTTGAGCGTAAGCACTATAACATAGTGGAGCCTGCTCGCGAGTATGCCATACACCAGGCAAAGTATGACTGGGTCTTGGTGGTCGATGCCGATGAGCTGGTCACACCAGAATTGAAAGACTATCTTTATAGGCGCATCAATACCTCCGATTGTCCCGACGGCTTGTTCATCCCCCGTAAGAACTACTTTATGGGCCGGTTCCTGCACTGCCACTATCCCGACTACATACTGCGTTTCATCAGAAAAGACAAGACCCATTGGCCTCCACTCGTTCATAGTACCCCAGAGGTTGACGGAAGGGTTGAGAAGATTCCTGCACACGAAGAGCAACTGGCACTCATTCATTTGGCCAACGACTCTGTAGCCGATATTTTAAGGAAGACCAACCAATACACTCTCAACGAACTGGATCGCAAGCGCCACCGTCATTACGGCACCCTCTCCTTTTTGTTCCGTCCATTCTTCCGTTTTTTCAAGACTTATATCCTGAAAGGCGGATTCCGCGACGGCAAGCCTGGCTTCATCAAGTCTGTGCTTGACGGCTACTACCAGTTTGTCTTCTTAGCCAAGAAATATGAACAAGAACAGTCGTAGTAACAACGCATCGCCACTATCATAATTGTTTTTACAATGAAGAAAGCACTCTATTATATCATCTACTCCGTCACTTACCTGATATCTCTGCTGCCGCTGTGGTTGCTTTATGGTCTGTCGGAATTCATCTATGTTGTCATATTCCATCTCATCAAATACCGCCGGCCACTGGTACAAAAACATCTTAAAGAGTCATTTCCTGAGAAGAGCACTACAGAGTTGAAAAAAATAGAACGTGAGTTCTACCAGTGGTTTAGCGATTATTTGGTTGAAAGTATTAAAATGCTGAGCATGAGCAAGCGCCAGATGAGGCGGCGTATGGTGTTCAAAGGTATCGATGTTGTCGACCAGATTGTCAAGGAAGGACAGTCGTGTGCCGTCTATCTGGGGCACTACTGCAATTGGGAATGGGTGACATCGCTCCCTCTGTGGGTGACACCAGAGGCTCAGTGCGGACAAATCTATCACCCTCTGGAGAACAGCGACTACGACAAACTGTTTCTGAACTTGCGCCAGCGTTGGGGAGCCGTGAGCATCCCTATGGCTGATACCTTGCGGCAACTCATTTCGTACAGGCAGCAAAAGAAGCAGGTGGTCATAGGATATATCAGTGACCAGGTGCCTTTCTGGAACAACATACATCACTGGTTGCCGTTCCTTCACCACGACACTCCCGTGCTTACGGGTACGGAACGGTTGGCTCGCAAAGTCAACCACGCAGTGTTCTACATGGATGTAAGGCGAGTAAAGCGTGGCTACTATGAGGCTGAGTTCAAGCTCATCACTCGTGAGCCCAAGAAAAAGAAAGAGTTCGAATTGACCGATATCTATTTCCAGATGCTCGAAGCATCTATCCGCCAGCAGCCTGCTTGCTATCTGTGGACGCACAATCGCTGGAAACGCACTCACGAGGAGTACAATCTGCGTCTCAATCCCGAAACAGGAATACTTGATATCACCACTCCTTTAGAAGAATTGATTCAGAAGAAATCATCATAACATCATTCTTTTTTCGCATCTTTGCGACCCTTTCTATGATATTTGTAACCGACAAGGGCCGAATGGCCAACAATATTTTTCAGTATGGACATCTCTATGCCTGGGGACGAGAGCATAATCGCAAGACGATGTCCATGCGTTTTGCCCATAAATATCCGGAATTTAGGATTGCCCACACCCGCTATCACAATGCCGTTGTCTATGTATTGGCCAAGATGGCAGCTAAACTGCATGTGATCCCCACCGTGGATTTCAACTTAGGGCAGACGCAGGAGAAGGAACCGATGTTGAAGGCTCATAGGCACATTCTCGCAAGAGGGTGGGGGGTACGTTTCAACGATTTGTTCCTGAAATACAAAGACGAGATAGTGCAGTTGTTCGATTTCATGCCTTATGTACGCAAGAAGGTAGCTCAAACGATGCAGCCATCAACCATTGACAGCATCAAGTTAGGCGTACATATAAGGCGCGGTGACTACAAGCAGCACCTTGGCGGACGTTTCTTCTACAACGATGATGAGTATGTCGATGTGATTCGCCAGTTTGCCTTGCTACATCCCGAAAAGCAGGTTGACGCATATATTTGTACCGATGACAGACAACTCAACCAAGACTTTTTTCGCCAGCAGTTGCCACAGCTGCGCTTGTTCTTTCCCAGCGGTACTGCAGCAGAGGATCTCTGCCTGTTGTCTGAATGCAATTATCTGATAGGAGCTCTCAGCTCGTTCACGCTGATTGCTTCGATGTACCACAACACCCCGCTCTACTGGATGATGAACCGGCCTGAGGTGCTGACACCAGACAGTTTCCGTCCTTTTGACTATCATATATATCATTTCGATGCCAACTTTGCAGCTCCCGAACAGTAGTTCGAGAAAATTGTGGCACTGAAATATCATTAGATGAAAAATAATTTTGTAATTTTGCAGCCAATCATCATCATCATATATGCTGAAACAGTTTTTCTCCATAATGGCGCGCTATCTCAAGCCATACAGAAAGTATTTGGTATGGTCGGTAGTGCTCAATTTCTTTTCTCAATGGATGAACGTGTTCTCGTTCGTAGTGCTCATCCCCATTCTGAACATACTTTTCAAGATAGATCAGACGGTCTACACCTATCAGCCCATGGACTGGGGGCACATCAATAAAGATGTGCTCATCAACAATGGTTATGCATGGGTGCAGGAGCTCATCACTGAGCATGGAGCATTTATCACGCTGGTCATCATGGGTGTAGCGCTCATCGTCATGACAGGCATCAAGACGGCAGGCTACTTCGCTTCATCGTCGGTGATGGTGCCGTTGCGCACGGGAGTGGTGCGCGACATACGTGTAGAGGTATATAACAAAGTGCTCAAGCTGCCGCTCAGCTTCTTCTCAGAAGAGCGCAAGGGCGACATCATTGCTCGCATGTCGGCAGATGTACAAGTGGTAGAGAACAGCATCACCAGCAGTATCGATATGCTCATCCGACAGCCCATCGCCATTCTTGTGTGCTTCTTCACATTGTTTACCGTAAGCTGGCAGATGACACTTTTTGTAATCATTGTGGCACCTATTGCAGGATGGATCATGGGCAGTGTGGGTCGTAAACTAAAGAGCCAGTCGGCAGCTGTGCAGGAACAGTGGGGCAGTCTGATAGCACAGCTGGACGAGACGCTGAGCGGCCTGCGCATTATCAAGGCTTTCATTGCTGAGAAGAAGATGCAGAAGCGCTTCACTAATGTGAACGAGGAATACCGTAGGAATATGAATGCTATGGCAATTAGGCAGAGTGCTGCTCATCCCATGAGTGAGTTTTTGGGTACGGTGATTATTGTGGTGGTTCTGTGGTTTGGCGGTTCACTCATCCTAAGCGAGTCGAACCTCATCGATGCTTCTACCTTTATTTTCTACATGGTGATTCTCTATAGTGTCATCAACCCTCTGAAAGAACTGTCGAAAGCCACCTATCAGATTAGCCCCGGACTGGCCTCTATGGATCGTATCGACTTCATCCTGAAGGCCGAGAACCCCATCAAGGAGCCAGAGCAGCCGCAGCCCATGAAGAGCTTTGAGGAAGAGATAGAGCTGCGCGACGTGTCGTTCAGCTACATTGAAGGCCGTGAGGTGCTCAAGCACATCAACCTGACGGTGCCCAAGGGCAAGACCATCGCACTGGTGGGACAGTCGGGCTCAGGCAAGTCCACACTCGTCGATCTCATTCCCCGCTATCACGATGTGAGCCAGGGCGAGGTGCTCATCGATGGCAAGAACATCAAGGGCGTGCGCATCAGTGAGCTGCGCGCACTCATCGGCAACGTGAACCAGGAGGCCATCCTCTTCAACGACACGTTCTACAACAACATCACCTTCGGTGTAGATAACGCCACGATGGAGCAGGTCATAGAGGCTGCCAAGATAGCCAATGCCCACGAGTTCATCATGGAGAGCGAGAATGGCTACGACACCATGATAGGCGACCGTGGCGGACGACTTTCGGGCGGTCAGCGCCAGCGCGTGAGCATAGCCCGAGCCATTCTGAAGAACCCGCCCATCCTCATTCTCGACGAGGCCACATCAGCCCTCGATACCGAGAGCGAGCGCCTGGTGCAGGAGGCCCTGGA
>JAEEGG010017543.1_pt1 | contig 14694 bp, 1 predicted proteins | sample 9134161 | NCBI WGS metagenome assembly JAEEGG01 (sample SAMN16246543, study PRJNA631951) | gut metagenome | biome: gut microbiome; feature: rumen; material: CR-attached | host: Bos | place: Iran: Karaj | collected 2018-10
GTATTCTTCTGCGCACCGCAAGCAATGACAATGCAGGTCACATCACCGGTGCCCGCGATGTCAGCCATGACGCGAGAGTAACGGTGACGCTTGATGAGAGCTCGATCGAACAGAACGACGTGCTGGATTTTACTGCACGTTTCAGCGTCAGCCTCACGGGTGCTGTTCAGGGGCAGCAGGTTACTTTTAAGTACAAGGCGCTTTCGGGTAGCAGAAGCGTTGCCGACAGTGGTGTTGTGAAAGAAAAGACGCTTACAGCCGATTCTAACGGAACGGCAACAGGAACAATTGAAGTATCAGCCAACAGAGTTGATCCCATGGCGGATGTCGACCCTGTTTATTCCGAGAAGACTTTCTTTGTCCTTGACTGCTATGAGATCAAGAACGCTCTCTTTACGGATGAGACGGGAGCAGACAGCGAAGCTCTCGGAATGCTTGTAGAATGCAAGGGCTCGACTGCACCCGGAACTATGCCCGAATGTATCAGCTTTAACATCACGGGTTCAACAGGTGTGCCGGACGATGCTTTCTTCCGCCCTGCGGGCACCTTCAGGACCGAAACGGTGATGGAGTATGTGCTTGATTCAAACGGACAGCCTACAGGAGAAAGAATCGGTAAACCCGTCAATCATCTCGAAGAACATGACCCGGAACTGTTAAAGGGCGATACCGTAGAACTCAGTGACGGTCAGCAGCTTCTGATCAAGTGGGGTCTTGTTGATAATGTTGCGTTTGATCATCCCAAGGACGGAACAGGAATCAGGTACAACACTCCTCAGGACCAGTTTGGGGACAGAGGCGTGATATTCGGCTACAGTGGTGAAAATACCGCCATGTGGGGCTTGGAAAACCCTCAGACAACAGTTGAGATACATGCGGCAAACGATCCGGACGGAGTAAGCGTTCAGATTCCCACAGATGATGTCGTTGTGAATGTTGAAAGAAATGAAAACGGATTCGGAAACATAGGGACAAAAACACTCGACATAACGAGCAGCAGGCTTATCCAGCCCGCCACATGGGAGTTCATCGTAAGGAAAAACGGCTCGAGTGATGACTGGTATAATTACTCCCGCGGATACCGTCCCGACGGAACGAACCTCTCTTCGTGGGATAAAGAGAATCTTCTGCCGGTCGGAGGACAGGACCTCTCACGTGTTTCAACCGGAGCTGCGATCAGCAAGGGTGACGAGATCAGTTCCATCACTTTTGACGGAGGCTTTGCTTACTATCCCCTTAAGATCGTTACAGAGGAGCAAAAAACAGGCGCTTTGAATGCTCCGGATGAGTCTCTGATATCGGCCGGAAAGAACATCAGTAAGATACATACCATCCAGCTTGGTGTGCCCACAAACCATTTCCAGTGGACGATGGTATCGTCTGTTATCTATAACAAGGTGCACCGTTATGAGGCTTATACAAACAATCAGTTAACCCAGACCGAGTGGCGTGAGTGGACACCCGACTATTTTGCGGAGTTTTACCCCGGAGTGATCAATGATGATCCGAACAAGAGTCAGGAGTTCTATGCTTTCTACGGAACCAAGTTCAATATCACAGCGCAGTTCTCGCGCTCAGAGGCTCCGAAGATCGAGTCGATCGACGTGCCTGCACGTGAGTTCCACCCGGGAGAGCTGATCCCCATTACGGTCAGGTACTCCGAGCCCGCAAGGGCAAATGCGAGGATGAAGGTTAACGGAAAGTACCTGACTCCTTGTGAAAGCACCGGTTCGAACGCTACACCTTCAAACATCCAGACATTTTTGTTTGAGGTTCGGGAGAACGGAGATTCCGGCATCAGGATCTCGGAATTCACTGTTGAAAACCTTGACGGAAAAGCGTTCAGCAACATTTCGAACTATGTCGACAATGTGTACTCACAGAAAACCCTGACACTTGCTCCGACAGGATTCGGGATCGATAACAATGTAAAGAAGAACACATTCACAAGCTTTGCTTTAAAAGCAGACAACACCAATATCGCTGAGCCCAAGGTTAATGTTACTGTGGATGTGACAACCGATTCCAACCGTACGGCATGGCTTGCGGCAGACTTTGTAACGGAAGGCACTGAGCATTTTGCTAAGTCACTCCGCGCAAGGATCGTTTCGGTGGGTGCTGCCGATCCGTACGATTCGGGATACATAAGACTTAAATCTGTCGGCGAAACCATCACCGGCGGCAAGCTCACAACCGGCGATATCGCGATCCCCGAAAACAATACGGGAGCAACCGTTTATTACATCGCAGAGCTCTATCTCGATAACGGAACAGATCTTCCGGCCGGGGCAACGACCGATCAGCTGAATTCAAAATACGATCCCGTTATCGGCAAGTATAACGGTCAGAACATCGGTATCGGCGGTGACGCTGTGGCTTCCGTTAAGTTCGTCACGGAAGCCGATCTGACGGCAGAGATTTCTGTTAAGAAGTCAAACGGCACGGATGACTACGTGTACAACGACTCGAGCAACAAGGTTATCTACAGTGAAGATAAGCCTGTTATAAAGGCATCCTTCGCTCTTGCTGCAGGTGAGTATACCTACGGTAACCCTAAAAAGGTTACATACATCAATTCCTATGGTAATCCCGCGAACAGCACCGCAGATTTCGCATGGGTCAGCAGCGACACCTCGGTAGCGGTGATCTCGGCAGACGGCAGGATCAGCCCTACAGGAAAAACCGGGGAGACAGTCATAAGCGTTATTGCTTATAACGGCAATGCCGAAGGAAAAACTCTGACAAAAGAAGTCGGGAGGCTCAAGTTCGACAGCGGCAACAAGACCTTCTTTGAGGTGCCCGACCTTGCATACGACATCGTGGACGGACAGGGACTTACCGTGTTCTGGAGCTCAAACATCTGCGCTCAGAACGGAACGACTCCCACTGTCTTTACTGTCAAGCTTTACCGCGCGACTGATTCAACCGGAACACCCGTTTATACCACAACGGTTTCGGGTACCAAAGCGGATCCCGTTTCGCAGGCATCGATCCCTGCGGAGTATCTTGCGTATACATACGAAGAGAACGGGATCAATGAGTTCGTGATCAAGGTGAGCACACAGTACCATGACATAACATATTCGGGCGAAGTAAAGGCGTCCGTTGAATCACTCCCCGCAAAGGTCAGCCTCACGGGTCTCACTGACTACTACATACTCGACACCGCAGGGAATGTGGGAATTGAGTGGAATATTGAGAATTTCGCGAAGTTTTCTTCGGCAAATGCCGCAGAGCTCTTTGAGATGAGCATCGCGAAAAACGGAACAGAGATCTACAAGACAAACAACCCCGGCGTGGGAGACGGACAGGGTAATTACAGGGGAACCTATACACTCGGCAGTCTCGGCTTCAATGCTTCGGCTTCCGACAAGAACGGCTACAGACAGGTCTACACTGTTTCGGTCAAGGCCAAGAACGGCACCTCCGGAACATGGAGCTACGACTCGTTCCTGCTTTATGTTTATGACGAGGCGGCTCTCAAGATCTGGATCCAGCCGACAGCTAACGACACGGAGAAGAAGGGCAAGGCAACAGGTACCGTTATCTCGGGCGATGGCTCGACGGCATCAAGTCTCGTGATGGACAATGCGGCTGTCATCAGCAACATGACGCAGGATCAGATCCTCGCCCTCAAGGGTGATATCTCGCTCCGTAACGTGATCTCGGCTAACTACGGCGAGTACGCATGGACAGAGCTTTCGGATCAGCTCGCATGGGCAAGCGACAATAATGCCGCTGTTACGATCAATTACAGACAGGGTTCACTTTACGAGGATATAAGGAAGCTTTCGTACGATTCCTACCGTCCCGGAACGGACCTCCTGCTCTCGGGATTAAAGGACACTGACAAGCCCGTGACCGTTACCGCAGAGCATGTCCTCACAGGCATGAAGGATTCACTCGAGGTTTCGGTAAAGACGCTTAAGAACAGGCTTTACCTCTTCCGTTGCTACCCTCAGATTGAGACAACCCTTACTTACTATGACAAGAATGGTGTCAGACGTGATGTAGTGAGCGATGCCAACGGTGAGGCAGCGATCTACGAGGAGAACGGCATCTGCAGCGATGTTTACTGCAAGTCGGTACGCGGAAATGAAGAGTATCTTGCTACGATCCACAACAGCGACCTTAAGACAGGCGAGGGAGATTCGACCAAGCTTGAGCTTTATCCCTACAACGTTGTAACGCTCCGAAGGGCAGCTTATGCTTACGTTTACCTTAAGAACCCCGACGGAACACCTTACACAGGAAGCGTGATCCTGCGCGGTGCGGTCTACGTAAATAATGAGATCGTAAAGGGACATATACTCAGTAATTCATATGCCGCAGACCTTGAACAGATCAATAACCGGGAGTGTTTCACAGATTATGTGGACACCGGTGCAATCTTTAGTACTATGATCCAATTTAAGGGTGTGCAATTCAGAACACCGAAGAAGGATGTTCAGGGCGGCTACAGCATAATATATGACGAACTCAGCTTCGGCTACAAAGATAATTACCTTGAACCCGACATGTCAGACGGCGCCCTCAAGATCACGATGGACGTTTCCCAGTGGGAACTCGGAAGACCACTGAGCGGTTCGGATAAGGTTAAGTATGTATTCACCATCAGTGCCGCAGACAGCAGCACCCACGAGGAGATAGTCGGATACTATCCGATCCTCCTCGAGATCGACGCTACTGCGACAGAGGACAACTACGTAAAGAGCGGTGACAGCATCGTAACCTTCAGGGAGAACAAAAAGAACACAAAGCATCCCTTCATCATCGGGCAGAAGACTGTTGCACTTTCAAACGGCCATACCACCAACGTGATCGACTACACCGGAAGGATCGGCGTGTCCGACAGTAACCCTGACGGCAGCGTGCTCGAAACAACCGTTATGTGGTGGGGCGAATCGAAGGAAGGCGTCCCCGGCAATACATACGAGCTTCAGCTTTACACCGCTGACGGCCGGGAAGTGGCATATGACTACGAAACATCAAAGTGTACTACCGACAACTGGATCTTCACGAGAGACATGTTTACCAAGTATGATGTCACGCTGACTCCGGACAGCATCAAGAGCTGTATCGGTCAGGGTCAGAAGAAGAACCTGTATCTTGAGTATAAGCGTAGTTATTCCGAACCGATCACGAGACGGGAGGATCTGCCTTTCGCTCTCGCAAACCTTATCGGTGTCGGCAAGACCGAGGAAAGCGCAGACCTTGCTTCGGCTCTTAAGAATGCAGGGAAGTCGGTCGGCACGAACAGTTCTACGGCGACGGGAGCAAACGATCAGGGTGATGAATTCGTAGGACCCGCACTCAGGCTCCTCGCAAACATGGAGTTTACGGATTCGGAGGATGCACTCCTCTCCATGAACATCACACCCACGAATGACCCCACGAAGTTCCTCGGACTTATGAGCTTCAGCTACTCGACGATGGATGACAACGAGGTCAAAGACACCGGTGTCGAGCTGAACCTCTTGCCCGGCGAGGAATCGGATTTCGGTTACACACCCGCTATTGAGGATCTGCCTTGGGGCGGAGCAAGCAAGTGGCTGAACAGTCAGAAGGCCGATCTTACGGATGCGATGGACAACATCGTCAAGAGTGACGTCGATATCACATACGAGATCGGCGGATATATGGAAACCCTGATCTATTGGGATTTCGATAATGAGAAGTGGGCTATGACAGTCCTTGACGGCGGCTTCAACGCCGGCGGCGGACTCGGCTTCAAGTGGGACTGGAACATGTGGGTAGGACCCGTTCCGATCACCATGGAGGTTGAACTTGGCGGAACTGTTCGTGTGAGCATGGATGCGATCACGGCAGCTTATCAGAACAACACAACAGATACACTCGACCTTGCGAACGAGTACCTTACAAAGCTCAGGCTTTACCTCTACATCAAGGTATTCGCGGGTGTCGGAATCGACTACTCCGTAGTAGCGCTCAAGCTCGGTATCTTCGGACAGATCAGTCTTGATATGACCTTTGAGTGGCTTAACAGACCTTACCTTAAAGAGCATATGGGTGATGACGTAAAGAAGCTGGCGGCTCCGGGTTATGGAACATGGCAAGATCCGAACTTGAATGGTCAGAGGTTTAGAATCGACGGAATGATCGGTCTCGAGTTCGTGGCGAGTGTCGCTTGCATAGAGTATGAGAAGGTTCTGTACTCCATCAACTTTAACATGATGGATCAGAAGACGGGCTATTACAACGACATTGAAGAGCTATGGAAGCGCAACCAGGAAAATCTCAGAAATGCCATCGATGCTCTTACCAGGACCGGCTCGATGCAGGTGAACAGATTCGGCGGCGAGTCTCTGCTGACACTTGATCTGGCACCCAGAGCAGAGAGCAGGGACTACTTAAACAACACAGAAACAAAGAGAACATGGGGTAACAACACAGGTGCGGCAGTCGCAAGGACCGCGCAGGTTACTTCCGCGAACGCGCTTAGGGGTATCGAGACAAACACCTACCCTTACGCTAACCCGAGGATCGTGGGCGGCGGCGACAAGATCGTCTACCTCTCCGACATGAACAGTGCGGACATCAACAAAACACGTGCCGTTTATGCGACAAAGAACGGAGATACCTACGTCGGTGAAAACAGCGCAGGTAAGGTGCTTTACGGCGGAACGCCGGGAACAGACGCCGGCTACGGTGATACCCAGCTCGACACAGACTACGACGGAAGCCTTACAGTTGCAACATGGGTTCGCCGAATGGTTGACAACGGCAAGTTTGCGGGTCAGACACTCAGCAACATCGACCAGATGGTAAGTCTTAACGGTACTGAGATCTTTGCTTCGGTCTTTAACGGAGTGGGAGATCCTGCGACAACAAGACTTACAAACAATACGGGCGCCGACGTGGCTCCCGCGGCTGCAACCCGTAACGGCAAGGCAATGGTTGCATGGAGAAGCGTGGCTGTTGATGAGAGCGCTGAAGGAACCATAAACATTGCTGACTTCAACAAGAAGGATACCATCAAGTGCAGGTTCTATGACGGATCGGCATGGAGCAATGAAACCTACACCGTCTACAACGGTTCGTCGGGTAACGTCAAGGGACTCGATTCCGCAATGCTCACAGACGGAACTGCAGCCATCGCTTACACCCTTGATACTGACGGAAGTGATGTTACGACCGATGACAGAGAGATCGTTTACGCAGTGATCAAACCCGACGGTACAGTAGTAAAGAATATCCGTGTAACAAACAATGCAAGGCTTGACGAGAATCCCGCTATAGAAGCGGTAACAGTCGACAGACAGGAAGAATTCGTTCTCGCCTGGTACAGCAGCGAGGTTCAGGCTCAGGCTCAGGAATCGGGTGCAACGAAGTCATCGAGCGCCGATATCTGCCTGGTTGACTTTAACGGAAGCGGTGAAGTCGTCGGCAGGATCCCCGGTTCGCTCTCGCAGACAGCGGGCGGCAGCGGCGTAAACGTTACCTCGAACTTCAGTTTCGTTGGCGGAGGTCACACTCTCGAAACACTCGGAATAGCGTGGGTTGAGCGTGCACAGGGCAATACGAAGCAGATTAACGGAGAGGCCGGAGCCACTCCCGTTACCGCAGCGGACGCTCCCGAGTACGATGTCCTCAAGGCAGTCATGTTCTATGACGCACAGAACGGCTCGACCGGTGTGACAAGCGTTGTGAATGTGGCAGAGATGCCCGACGGAACGCTGATCGACAGCTTTGATACCGTTATCGGAACGGACGCGGGCAAGATCGAGGCGGTTGTCCTCGGAACAACCTACGGTTCGAACGGTGTCGTAAGCAAGACGGGTATGACGAAGAACGGTCAGACCATAACCTACTCGGTTCCTTCGGCTGTTTCGAACCTCTACCGTGTAACGGAGGTCCTTGAGAACAAGCTCACCGTGACGTCGGCACACTTCGACAGGAGTATGGTAAGAAACAATTCTTCGATGTCGGTACAGTACGCACTCAGAAACGACGGTATCGACAAGATAAAGAACATTTCGATAAAGATCGGAAACGAGGTTACTGCTTATAACAACATAGGCCTTATGCCCGGCGGCGTACTTGTACTCCGTGCGGACCACAACACAGGTTCAACACTCGCGGATGCTGACTGGACCGTTACAGCGGAGTTTGATAAGAGCGGAGAGCAAAAGAGCGTCAGCGGAAGGCTGCTGCTTGACTACCCCGACATAGAGGTTACATCGGCCAAGGTTGTTGAGGAGAAGGACGGCAAGCGTAAGATCCTCATCAAGCTCAACAACGCTTCCGACGCTCTCCTCTACAAGGGATACGGTAACAGCAGGAATCGTCAGGTCGGCATCAGCTTCTATACCGATGCGACGCTCCGGAACGAGATCAAGGGTATCTCTTCCTTTGTTATCGATAACGGAACCGAACTTGAGATGATCGACAACGGCGGCTACAGCAAGCTCGTAGAGTTTGATGTAAGAACGTATCTGCAGGGTCAGAACGTCACAACGATCCCCGAGGCCGGCATCCCGATCTACATTGCGGCAAACGTACTCGAGTACAATGCGTTTACACACGATTACGAGTCCTGCCCCGAGCCGGATGTAAGCAACAACTCGGCTATGGTTTCGTGCGATAACCTTCAGGCACGTACCGGCAAGGACGTCGTTATCACGAACGACATGGAGATCCGTAACGGACAGACCATCGTCACCGTGGACATTCAGAACGCAAGCCTTGCTTCGACAACGACAGGTAACCTGATCGTTTCGCTCAAGAACGAAGCAGGTGAGGTCATCGAGCAGAAGCAGAGCTACACAGGAAGCACATCGCGTACCGGTATGAATGCCGGAGCGGCGGTTATGAAGACCGGATATGTTTCGCCCTACGGCGCATACCTAATGCTCACCGGATCTGCAAACGGTCTCATCACCCTCGGTGGAGAGGAGACCGCAACCGAGACCTTCACCTTTAACCAAACCGGTTATTCCGTGGATGTCGCATACACGAACCTCAAGCTTGATTCCGACAATACCGAGCTCGGAAGCGTAAGCTTCTCAGAGATAGGCATTAATGAGAAGAGCTTCAAGGCAGACGGAACCGGAAGGTTTGTTGCGGAAGCAAAGATCAACAAGGAGGATATCGGCGGCGATATTGTCTCGACAGTGATCGCTTCCGCTAAGAGCCCTTACTCGACTGTTAAGGTTACTGCAGACAACGGAACGTCTTCGCAGACCGGCAACCTGATCAACGAGAAGTTTACTCTTGCAAAGCGTGACGTGAGCCTCGGTCACCAGAGTACGCCCGTTCAGGCCGAGCCTCAGATCCTCATCAGGAAGCTGACCGTTACAGTAACGGCCGACAGCGGCAAGACGGCAGAGTATGTTGTCAACATCACCTACGTCGATCCCGTTCAGCCCGGTCCTAACCCTTCACCTAACCCCGGCGGCGGCTCAGCCGTAACACCTGCAGAGCAGACGGAAGAGACCGCTCTGCCCGCTCCCGAGGAGAAGAAAGAGGAGCAGGTCAAGACCGTCAAGGCTCCTGCTGCAGAGCGCAAGGCCAACGCAGTGAAGCTCGACAAGAAGATCGGCGCAACCCAGAAGAACGGCAAGCTTTCGTTCACATGGGGCAAGGTTAAGGACGCAGAGTACTATAACGTATATGTAGCATATTACGGCGATCCTTTCGAGAAGACCGAGCCTGTCACGGTTGAGGATGCAACGAAGTTCAGCACCAAGAAGATCGGCGGAAAGAAGATCGATCAGACCAAGAACCTTAAGTTCAAGGTTGTTGCGATGAAGACCGAGGACGGCAAGCCGGTTATGCTCGGTGAGAGCCTCACGCTCTACGTTGCCGGAGCTAAGAACGCAGAGTACACGAACGTTGCGCTCATCAAGCTCAGCAAGACCAAGAAGACCCTGACACTCGGAAAGACCTTCAAGATTAAGGCTGATGTCAAGCTCGAGGACGAGAAAAAGAAAATGCTTGCATCTTCCGCAGCTGACCTCAGATACGAGTCCACCGATACGAGCGTGGCGAAGGTCAGCGCGAGCGGTAAGATCACGACGGTAGGGAAGGGAACGTGTTATATACGTGTTTACTCCCTCAATGGAGTGACGGCGAAGATCAAGGTCACAGTGGAATAACGCAATGCTATAACTAATTCAAAAATACTGCTTACGGCTCCACCTGCCTAGCCGTGTAACTGTCCGGGCACGTTCTCACTTCAGATAAGACGTAGCAGTACTAAGCGCCGAAAATACCGGCGCTAAGTGCTGACGTCTTATATGAGCCCGGAAGTTACAGGCTGGCGCGGTGGAGCCTATTTACATACGATTAATTAGATCTGAAAAATCCGCTACGTGATATATTTCTGCGTGACCTTGATGATGGGGGTAGAAAGGGAGCAGAATGGCGCGTCGGAGCCTATTTACATATAGAATAATTGGATATGATTAATCTGCTGCGTAGAACATTTCTGCGTGACCTTGATGATGGGGGTAGGAATAGTGAAAAATAGGATGCTATAATGTGTTGAAATCCTTGCATAATGTGGAAAAAGTTGTTAATATACTAAATTATTGAAATGCGAAAAAGGATCAAGACGTGATCATGATCTTTTGGAATACTAGGAGGGGAATATGGACCTTATTAGCATCAGAGAGATATTCAGAAACAGAGACAAGTATATCGGCAGCGATATCAGTGTCGGCGGTTGGGTCAGAAGTGTGCGTGATTCCAAGACCTTCGGTTTCATGGTGATCAGCGACGGAACGTTTTTCGAGACACTTCAGGTAGTGTTCTCGGACAAGCAGGCAAACTTTGACGAGATCTGCAAGCTCAACGTCGGTGCGGCTGTCATCGTTAAGGGTAAGCTTGTTGCCACACCCGAAGCAAAGCAGCCCTTCGAGATCCAGGCTGAGACTGTTGATATCGAGGGACTTTCAACTCCCGATTATCCCCTTCAGAAGAAGAGACATTCGCTTGAGTTCCTCAGAACCATCACACACCTTCGTCCCCGCACGAACACCTTCCAGGCAGTGTTCAGGGTTCGTTCGCTCATCGCGCATGCGATCCACTGCTTCTTCCAGGAGCGTGATTTCGTTTATGTGCACACACCCATCATCACGGGCAGTGACTGCGAGGGTGCAGGCGAGATGTTCAGGGTAACGACCTTTGATCCCGCCGAGATCCCCATGACTGAGGACGGCGCTGTGGATTACAGCAAGGATTTCTTCGGAAAGCCCACCAACCTTACCGTAAGCGGACAGCTCTGCGGTGAGACATTTGCGTGCGCATTCCGCAACATCTATACATTCGGACCTACTTTCAGAGCTGAGAACTCCAACACGACGCGCCATGCGGCAGAGTTTTGGATGATCGAGCCCGAGATCGCTTTCGCCGATCTTGAGGATGACATGGTTCTCGCTGAGAGCATGATCAAGTACATCATCAACTACGTGCTCGAGCATGCACCTGAGGAGATGAAGTTCTTCAACGAATTCATCGACAAGGGACTCCTCGAGAGACTTGAGAATGTTCGTACCTCCGACTTCGGAAGGATCACCTACACAGAGGCTATAGACGTTCTTTCAAAGCACAACGATGAGTTCGACTACAAGGTATTCTGGGGCTGCGATCTCCAGACCGAGCACGAGAGATTCCTCACCGAGCAAATCTTTAAGAAGCCTGTCTTTGTGACCGATTATCCCAAGGAGATCAAGGCGTTCTACATGAAGCTCAATCCCGACGGCAAGACGGTGGCAGCGGTTGACTGCCTCGTTCCCGGCATCGGCGAGATCATCGGCGGCAGCCAGAGAGAGGACGACTACGACAAGCTCAAAGCCCGCATCAATGAGCTCGGCCTCAAGGAAGAGGACTACGGCTTCTACATGGACCTTCGTAAGTACGGAAGTGTCCGCCACGCAGGCTTCGGCCTCGGTTTCGAGAGATGCGTAATGTACCTCACCGGCATGGGCAACATCCGTGACGTAGAGCCGTTCCCGAGAACAGTAGGAAACTGTGATCTGTAAAAAGCTATAAAGAAGCTATAAGGAAGCGCCGACGTGATGCCGGCGCTTCTGCTGTTATAATACCATTATGTTCGTATAAAATGGTTTGGTACTGTTAAACATAGGTGTCTGATGTTAAGTGTAAATTGTTTGTCCGAACAATAAATATGTGAATCACAAGGCGACCATATACAAAAGTCAGAAAAAAGTCAATAAGAAGTGCTCCGAACGGAAAAAAAGTGCTCCGAACGGATGAAAAAAGTACTTGACAAGAGGGAAATCATGGATAAACGAATGGCACCTCACTTGAAAAAGAACACTGTTCTGATAAGATTATAAGAAAGATGATTGAGATGGAGAGGGCAACGTTTTGGCGCGCAGGAAGTTTAAGGACAGGACCGTGGGCGGCAAGGTCAGATTTGTGATCACACGCACAATACTGGCTTTACTGGGGCTTGCCTTTCTGGCGTTTCTTGCGGTCGGGATCTGGTTCTATTTTGCGTACGGCGAGCACTTCCTCGAGCTAAGGGACATGGCGAAGGTCACGGTCGCCGGGATCACGGCAGACAAGTTCAAGAGTACCGAGAGCTCCATCTGTTACTTCGCGGACGGAACCGTGATGCAGGAGCTGAGGAACGAGAAGAACTCGTACTATATTGAATACGACAGGATCCCGAAGGATGCCGTGAACGCGATGCTCGCCACCGAGGACCGTAAGTTCTTCAGCCACAGCGGTTATGATATCTACGCCATCGCCAGAGCCGCGCTCGCGTACCTCGAGAACGACGGCGAGATCAGGCAGGGCGGTAGTACGATCACGCAGCAGCTTGCCCGCGGAGTGTTCCTCTCGAACGAGAAGACGGTCGACAGAAAGGTCAGCGAGATCTTCCTCGCTTCGGAGCTTGAGAAGAAGTTCTCCAAGGAGCAGATCCTCGAGTTTTACCTGAATACGATCTATTTCGCGAACGGCTACTACGGCATCCAGACCGCCGCGATCGGATATTTCGGTACGGGCGCCGGCACGCTTTCGCTGTCGCAGCTCGCGTACCTCTGCGGCATCCCAAACAGCCCTTCGCTTTACGACCCGCGCAAGCACCCCGACAAAGCGCTTGAAAGACGTGACAGCGTTCTTTTGCAGATGTTCGAGAACGGTTTTATAGACAGTGACGCCTATGATAAAGCCCTCAAGGAGCGCATCGTTCTGAACGAAGCTTCGAAGTTCTCTTACGACTATGAGGAAACCTTCGCATATAACTGCGTCGTCCGAAGCCTGATGCAGGCGGAAGGTTTCGTGCTCAGAAACTCCTTCTCCGGTGACTCTGACAAAGAACTCTATGACGAAGCATACAAAGAAGAATACTACAGGGTTCGCCACGACCTTTACCTGAAAGGCTACAGGATATATACTTCAATTAATCCCGTCAAACAGCAGGAGCTCCAGAGAGCGATCGACGAGGAAACAGCCTCATTCACGGATATGACCGAAGACGGGGTTTACAAGCTTCAGGCCGCGGGAACCTGCATCGATAATGAGACCGGATTCGTGGTTGCGATCGTCGGAGGACGAAGTGACGAAACGGTCGGATATACATTAAACAGAGCTTATCAAAGTCCGAGGCAGCCCGGAAGCTCCATAAAGCCGCTCATAGTTTACACGCCCACATTCGAACTGGGTTACTATCCCGACGACCCGGTCGTGGACGAGAGGTTTTCGGGAGGCCCCCGAAATTCCGGAGGCGTTTATTCCGGAGAGATCGACATCAGATACGCGATCTCGGCTTCGAAGAATACGGTCGCATGGAAGCTGTTTTGCGAGAACGGTATAGAAAAAGGACTTTCTTATCTCAAAAAGATGGGATTTGAGCATATAGTCGAATCGGACTATGTTCCAGCCGCCGCACTTGGCGGATTGACATACGGTACTACAACTGTAGAAATGGCATCCGGCTACGCTACGATCGAAAACCAGGGAGTGTTCAGAACTCCGACATGCATCCTGAAGATCACCGATTCAAGGGGAAACGCAGTCATTGATAACACGAGCGGCGCGGTGCTCTCCGGCGGCGCGAAGGTTCAGAAATCCACGCGTGTCTACGCAAAGAACGCGGCGCTTATGATGACGGACTGCCTTCAGACCGTCATGAAGAGCGGAACGGGACGCAAGCTTCGTCTTGAGAATGTGACCTGCGCAGGAAAAACAGGGACCACGAACGATCAAAAGGACGGATGGTTCGTCGGATTCACGGCTTACTACACCACAGCGATATGGGTCGGATGCGACATGCCTAAAAAGATCGATGACCTGATGGGAAACACGTACCCCGAGCGGATCTGGCACTCGTACATGGAGTCCATTCATCAGGGACTCGAAGACAGAGGTTTCGAAGAGTTCTTCGATCCTCGTCCGCCCGAAGACGAGGACGAAGAGGAGGAAGACGAGGAGACCTTCGACGGAGAGCAGATGATCTCGGACGAGGAAGGCTTCTTCACCTCTGAGGGAGACTCTTCGATCGCAGGCGCTTTCGAGATCCCGGAGGAGCTCTCTGCTACCGCCACCTCTAACGAGGGTACCACTACTGCTGACCCCTACGAGGATACCACTATGAACGCTACTCAGGGCGAGGAGACCACCGTCACCGAGATTCCTTACGAGGAGGAGTCTTTCGCGACTAAAGAGGGCGATGTCGAGGATCCCTTCGAAGAAGGACTG
>JAEEGG010017545.1_pt1 | contig 14694 bp, 9 predicted proteins | sample 9134161 | NCBI WGS metagenome assembly JAEEGG01 (sample SAMN16246543, study PRJNA631951) | gut metagenome | biome: gut microbiome; feature: rumen; material: CR-attached | host: Bos | place: Iran: Karaj | collected 2018-10
ACAAGACGATAGTTTTCAAGGAGTTCAGGGAGTTACAGGGAGTTACAAGACGATAGTTTTCAAGGAGTTCAAGGAGTTACAGGGAGTTTCAAGACGTTTGTCTGTGAAGCGTGAGTTCTTATAACACCCTGTAACCCTTTGATTTTATATTTGTCCCGCAATTCCTTGAACTTTTCACTGTTCACTATTATCTGTTAACTGATTTTGCAACTCGGTTGCAAAAGGAATGGCGTATTTTTGCAGCAGAAATTGATAAAAGGAACAAAAACAGACCATTCATATGACACATCATCACGAACACGAAGATCATTGCTGCTGCCACGAACATGAGCATGAGGAGGAACATTGCTGCTGCCATGAGCACGAGCATGAGGAACATGAGCACCACGGTTGTGGCTGTGGGTGTGGATGCCATCATAACCACGAAGAAGAGGGCAGTCTGAAAAGCAGATTGATACGAATCGGCATTACCGTCGCGTTGTTGATTGCGGCTGTCGTGGTTGAGAAGAACTGCCAACTGGCGACATGGCAGCTGTTGCTGATCTACCTGATACCATATTTGATTATCGGTTCTGAGACACTGAAGGAGGCTGCCGAGGGTATCATGAGCGGGGATGCCTTTAATGAGCATTTCCTGATGTCGGTGGCGACCATTGGTGCCCTGTGCATCGGTTTTCTGCCAGGTGCTGAGACGCAGTTCCCCGAGGCGGTATTCGTGATGTTGTTCTTCCAGATTGGAGAGTTATTTGAAGGCTATGCAGAAGGGAAAAGCCGCGAGAGCATCGCTCATCTGATGGATATCAGGCCCGACGTAGCGCATGTTGAGGTGACACAGAACACTTCGCCCGCTGACGGAAACGGGATGAATGTGACAGTCGAGGACGTAAGCCCAGAGGATGTGGCTGTAGGACAGACAATTGTGGTACGACCGGGAGAGCGCATTCCGCTGGATGGTGTGATTGTGGAGGGCAATACTTCGCTGAACACGGTGGCACTGACGGGCGAGAGTGTGCCACGCGACGTGCTTTGCGGTGACGAGGTCGTCTCGGGATGCGTGAACCTGACGGGCGCAATCCGCGTGCGGACAACCAAGAGCTTCGGCGAGAGTACGGTCTCAAAGATTATCAACCTGGTAGAGAATGCCAGTGAGCACAAGTCGAAGAGCGAGACATTCATCACCCGCTTTGCACGAGTATATACGCCCGTGGTGGTGTTTGCCGCTATCGTATTGGCGGTGCTGCCACCGTTGTTGTCGGGACATTTCGCGACGGCATTCCCCACTTGGCTCTATCGAGCACTCATGTTCCTGGTGGTGTCGTGTCCCTGCGCGCTGGTCATCAGTGTGCCCCTGACATTCTTCGGTGGCATCGGTGGTGCCTCACGCCGTGGCATACTGGTAAAGGGAGCCAACTATATGGACATCCTGTCGAAACTGGAGACGGTGGTATTCGACAAGACTGGTACGCTGACGCACGGTCAGTTTGCCGTCACCGCCGTGCATCCGAGCGTCTACGACGAGCACCGGCTGTTGCATCTGGCGGCTCATGTAGAGCACTTCAGCACCCATCCCATCGGTGCCGCACTGCGTAATGCCTTCCCCGACGAGGCCACCGACGGCTGCAGGGTGAGTGACGTGGAGGAGATTGCGGGCCAGGGAGTGCGTGCCCGCGTGGGTGACGACCTGGTGTGTGTGGGTAATACACGCATGATGGATGCCATTGGTGCCCAGTGGCGCGACTGCCACCACGCAGGGACCATCATCCATGTGGCTGTGAACGGCGAGTACGCCGGGCATATCGTCATCAACGACCGTATCAAGGATGATAGCGCCGATGCCATTGCCGCACTGAAGAAACAGGGCGTCAAGCGGACCATCATGCTCACTGGCGACCGTAACGACGTGGCAGCTGAAGTTGCACAGAAACTGGGTATCGACGAGTATCATGCCGAGCTGATGCCTACGGATAAGGTCGGATGGATGGAGAAACACCTTGCTGCGAACAGACAGCAGGACGAGCAGCAACGGTTTACCGCCTTTGTGGGTGACGGCATCAACGACGCTCCCGTGCTGGCACGTGCCGATGTGGGTATTGCTATGGGTGCCCTGGGCAGTGATGCAGCCATCGAAGCCGCCGACGTGGTGCTGATGGACGACTGTCCGTCGAAGATAGCACAAGCCATCAGCATTGCCCGCCGCACACTAGGCATCGCCCGGCAGAACGTAGCGTTCGCCATCGGTGTGAAGATTGCTGTGCTGGTGCTCGCCACCTTCGGCCTTGCCACGATGTGGATGGCCGTCTTCGCCGATGTAGGCGTGACGGTGCTCGCCGTGCTCAATGCCATGCGCGCACTGAGAGCAGACTGAGAAAAATTTAAGGAAAAAACAAGAGGTTAGTCTTTGAGAACTAACCTCTTTTTATTCTATACATCGAGTTGATTGCGGAGGATAGACGTGCTCTCACTCAGCATGCGGACAAACTCGCGCGCGGAGTTTTTCACGTAGGAACTTTTCAGCAGGTGGATGGCGCCCTGCATCTCGTTCTCGGGTGTGTCGGTATCAGCGATGGGAATGGCCCTGAGGTCGGGCTCACCCACTGCCGTGCTCTCGCTGAGCACCGTGACATAGTTAGACTCGCGGACCAGACGGAACAACAGATAGACGGTGGTCATCTCTACCTTCACACGATAATGGTAGTCGGTATCGGCTATGTTACGCTCAAAGGCATCGCGGGCCTGGGTGTCCTTGCGTGTCAGTGCCAGGTCGTAGCGCTGCAACTCCTCGAGAGTGATGCTCTTACGCTTTGCCAGAGCATGTTTCTTGTTGACAATGGCTGCCAGCCTATGATGAAAGAGGACACGGCTCTCGATGCGCGGATTGGCATGGGTGGGTTTGAAAGCCAGCACAAAATCGAACTCATGGTGCGACAACCGCTCCATCAGGTCGGCCATGGTAGACTGTGTGACGTTGACCTTCACATGCGGATAACGGCGCAGGAAAGCCGTCAGCGTCTCCGCCATGATGCTGGCAAACGAAAAGGTAACTCCGATGTTCAGCTCGCCACCCATCATGTTTTTCAGGTCGTCAAGCCGCAACTGACAGTTCTCTGCCGCCTGAATGGTCTCGCGAGCCAACGGCACTAATGTCTGTCCGGCCTCGGTGAGAGTCACCTCATGACTGTTACGCAAGAAAAGAGGCTGGTCCAAATCGCATTCCAATTGCAGAATCTGCTGCGAGAGGGTGCTCTGGGTGATGAACAACTCTCTGGCGGCCAACGAGAAATTCAGCGTCTCGGCCACGTGCAAAAAATATTTCAGTTGTCGTAGTTCCATGGCTGCAAATATACAAATTATTCAGAAAAATGCCATCGATTATCCGAATATATTTTGTCTTTCAACACCTGCTATCGATTTTATCTATAGCAGCTATTCGCATTTTGTCCCATGCCACTATCGTATAATATCATAACCAATGCTTTGCGACGGAGGGAAATTGGCGTACCTTTGCATCGAGAAAAGAAATAATAAGTAAAACATTTAAAAAGAAAAGATTATGGATAGCATTACGACATTTAACATCGTTAGTCTGGCCGCCATGCTGTTGGTTGGTACAGTGTTTTCAATTTGGTACGCACGTCACGAGCACATTGAGGTAAGATAATATCGTTCCTCTTTGCTCCACCCTATGAAAGGGTTGGGTGAGAATAAGAATAATGGCGCCACTTGCGGGAGATTCCCATAAGTGGCGCCATATTGCGTTATTGGGCTACAAAGGTAGTGATGCTGCGCGGAGGCAACGTGACGGTTCCGCTGGTGATGCCGACAGGCTTGAGGGCCTCGCCGGAGACATCGGACGTCCGGTACATCTGCCACTTACGAACAACTTGGTCGGACAATTGCAGCGAGAACAGCTGCATGCGCTCGCTGTAGTTGATAACCACGGAGACCCACTGTCCGTTGCTGTTGCGGTAGGCTGAGCACATGACGCCATAGGGGTCGAAGGGTTCAGGTGATGTGACATCGTAGCGCACGGCGCCAGGACGGACGAAACGGCTGTAGTTGCCCAATGCCCACATCAGCCGCGAGTCGACGGCATAACCGCTACGCATGTGGTCAGTGGTGTAGACACGAATCAGCCCGTCTTTATAGTTCTCGCCCACTGCACGCCACCACGACCAGCTCTCAGCATCGGCAAACACCAGATCGTGATGGATAACACGTGCCACATAAAGCGCCGTCTTCATGGTGAAATCGTAACCGCCACCGCCTCCTATCTCCTCGTCATTGCTCATGATGCACAGTTCGGTCTGCCAGAACCGCAGACCATAGCGGGCAAGGGTGTCACGCAGCTGCTCGCGAATCTCGCGCATGTAAGGAACAGGCGTGTTGGTCCAATAGCTATGGCCCACCATCAGCCGTGGAACATTGTTGGTAGCGCCAAGATAAGTGGCTGTGCTGTCTTTCGAGAAGAAGGTACGGATGAGGTTGCCACGCTCCCATGTGGTCTTATAGACACCGAGCATACAGCGCAGGTCGCTCGACTCGTTGACCAGTATCTGCGTGGTGAGCCGTTGCTTTTGGAACTCCTTGGCTGTCTCCCTGACCAGCCGGGCAATCTCGCGGTTGGTGGCAGGCGACCCCTCCTGTTTCGGACCGAGCCAATTCCAATGGCCGTCGGGCTCGTTCACCGGACAGATATAGTCGAAGTGGATGCCGTCGTGTTGCTCTATTCCCTTCAGCGATGTGGCCATGAAACGGGCAAAGTCGTCGTAGCAGTCGTCGCGCAGATTGATGGTTCCGCCCCTGCCGGTATTGGTGGCAAGTCCGTTTTGGGTGAAATAGACCGGTGCCGAATTGAGAAAAGCCAGGAAATGGGGTACGCCCCGCTGCTTGGCCATACGCAGGAACTTACGCTGACCTTCTTGTTTGTTCCAGTCGTAGGTTCCATCCTTGGTCAGAAAACACTCGGTGCGTGTGCCCGGGTTGATCTGCGACTCACGGCCTTGTTCCTCACTACCAGCGCCCAGATTGAAGCGCCACACGGAGAGCCCGATGCCCCGGGGCTTGCCCTGGGCATCGTTGGCAGTGGAAAACAGCCAGTCGGCAATTTTCAGTTGCTCGACCTCATTCTGCCACAGGCCTATGAACTGTATCGACCAAGCATCGGAGGCTCCGAAGTGGCGGATGGTCTGCCGTGGCTGTTTCACCTGAATAGTGAATTCGGTGGCCTGACAACACAATGAGAGTGTTGTCAGGAAGACAAGCCATAGGTATCTCATATTTCTGACAAGGATATGTTACTAGTTTATTCTTATCCGGCTACAACAAGAAGATGTACAGGCGTTACTCTTTTTCGGCAATGGCGTCGAACCGATACTCTACGAAGGCCTCCATAGCCTCGTAGCACGCCAGGCCCAAGTCATCGTAGAGACGGGCTGTGGTGCGGTTGCGGTCTTCGGCGCGCTGCCAGAACAGCCGCTCGTCGTCGCCCAAGAAGGGTGCACTCTCCATCTGCGACTGATGCTTGAGTATGGACTTACGCTTTTGCAACAACTCCTCAGGGCTCATAGGCACACACATCTCGATATCCCACAAATCCCATTCAGCCCACGCACCGCGGTAAAGCCAGATGCGGCAGTCGCGCGTCCACGGCTCATCGTCCATCAGTTCCTGCTGGAAGGCAGCCAACACGGCATCGGTGCACTTCTTATGGGTGCCATGCGGGTCGGCAAGGTCGCCTGCGGCATAAATCTGATGAGGACGAACCTCACGCAACAACTGGCGGACAATCTCCACATCGCGCTCGGTCATGGGCAGTTTCTCTATTTTTCCACTTTCATAGAATGGCAGGTCGAGGAAGTGGATTTGCGAATGGGGAATCTGATTGTACTTACAAGCTGTACGAGCCTCACCGCGACGAATGAGCTGTTTGACGGTGCGTATGTCGAGACTGTCGACATCGCCCTGCTTTTTCTGCTGCAGGAAGTCTTTTATCTCACGGTATTTACGTTTGATATTCTCGTCGGCATCCTCGCCAAGCAGTTGGTTAAAGCCGTTGACGAAGTGCATGTAGCGTGTCACCTCCTCGTCATCGACGGCAATGTTGCCCGAGGTCTCATAGGCGATATGCACTCCGTGGCCCTGCTGCACGAGACGACGTATGGTTCCTCCCATCGAGATGACATCATCATCGGGATGAGGAGAGAATACAATCACACGTTTCGGATAAGGCTTGGCACGCTCAGGTCGGTACGTGTCGTCGGCATTTGGCTTTCCACCAGGCCATCCGGTAATGGTATGCTGCAGGTCGTTGAACACTCGGATATTGATGAATCCAGCCGGTCCATACTGCTGAAGCAGATGCTCCAGACCATTGTTCACATAGTCGGAAGCAAGCAGTTTCAGGAGTGGTTTGCCCGTCTGCATACACAGATTAATCACATCACGGCGCAACTGTCGGTCGATGATATGGTCGAAATCCATTTTTGAGGATAAATCCAAATCTATCATGCTATATTAATTGAAGTTAGAAGTTTTTTCCGTTAATAGTTAAAAGTCAGCAGTTAATAATTGTGAGCAGGATAAACTTTAATCTATTCTCTGTTCACTTTTAACTGTTCACTATTATTTGTTATCTCTCAATATTTGTACGCTTGGTAAACTCGATAATCTCGGGAATATAGCCGAAGGCAAGTCCGGTGACCGTGTCAGCACATCCATAGTAGACAGCAATGCGTCCAGTCTCCGGATCGTGAAGTGCGGCGCATGGGAAGCATACATTGGGCACATCACCCATACACTCGTACGGCATCTGCGGTGAGATGAGATAAGGTCCGCTGCGCGCAATCACCCGCCAAGGCTGCTCCAAATCGAGCAAGGCGGAACCGAAACTGTAGACGTATCCATTGCAGGAGCGGAGCACTCCATGATGGAACAGCAGCCAGCCCTCACTGGTCTCTATAGGCACAGGTCCCGCACCTATTTTCATGCACTGCCAGGCACTGACCTCGAACGGTGAGGGCGACATCACATGGCGATGGTGTCCCCAAAACTCCATATCGGGCGACTCACTGTAGAAGATGTCGCCAAAAGCCGTGTGCCCTGTATCGCTGGGACGGCTTAGCATCGCATAACGCCCGTTGATTTTCTTGGGGAAGAGCACACCATTGCGGTTATACGGCAGGAAAGCATTCTCCAACTGGTGGAAGGTCTTGAAGTCCCTGGTCCACGCCACACCGATGGTCGGTCCATAATAGCCGTTACACCAGGTAACATAGTAACGGTCGTCGATGAAGGCCACCCGCGGGTCGTAACCATAAACCCACTGTCCTACCTCGGGATTATCGCAGTCGAACCGAATGGTTTGTTCGTCGATGTTCCAGTGGATGCCATCGCTGCTGAAGCCCGCATGGAGGGTCATACGCCGGTTTTGGTCGTCGCAGCGGAACACGCCGGCAAAGCCCTCGCCAAACGGTACTACCGCACTATTGAAAATACTATTGGAGTCAGGCAGCAAATCACGGGGAATAATCGGATTTGCCGAGTAACGCCACATCACGCTCTTACAGTTCTCAGGGCGCTCTTCCCAAGGTATGTTGGGAAGAGCGTTGCCTTGTATTTTCAGTTCTTTCATCTTATTTAATTATATCTCTTGAGTCTTTATTCACATTCTTCCTATTGATCATATATCAAGGTCTGTCTTTCTTGGAAGTACCGAATGTTGAAGGTTGGTTACCCATCTCAAGCTCCAACACACCGCCACCTGCAACATCTTTGAAGTCAACATACGATTTCGTGTACTTCTTTCCGTTCAGTCTGGCGCTCTGCACATAGATATTCTCTGGACTGTTGTTGAGTGCCACAACCTTGAACGTACGGCCGTCTTTTACCTTCATCTCCGCTGAATCGAAAAGCGGTGAGCCAATCATATAGCGCCCGCCGGCAGGTTCCACCTGATACAGACCCATCGATGAAAGCACATACCATGCCGACATCTGTCCTACATCCTCATTTCCGCTCAGTCCGTCAAGGCCATCGCGATACAATTCGCTGAACACCTGGCGCACCAAACGGGCAGTTTTCCACGGCTGTCCCACATAGTTGTACATATAGATAATGTGGTGGCTTGGCTCATTTCCGTGTGCATACTGCCCAATGAGTCCACTGATGTCAGGCGAGGCCTCAGCACCCAGATCACCCTCGACGATGAACAACGAGTCGAGTTTCTCTACAAAACGCTTCTCACTGCCAAACAAGCTGACCAATCCGTGCACGTCGTGCGACACCAGCCACGTGTACTGCCATGCATTTCCCTCTGTATAATCGTCGTGCTGGTGAACAGCGTGGAACGGATTGAACGGCTCGCGGAACTCGCCCGTACTCGTAACACCGCGCATAAATCCCGACTTACGGTCAAAGTAGCGACGGTAGCTTTGGCTTCGATCGTAGAAATACTTATAGTCGCTTTTGGTTCCGAACCGCTTGGCTACCGTGGCGGCGGCACCGTCGGCAATGGCATACTCCAATCCTTTGGCCACCGTTTCATAGGTCGGATCCAAGTCGCATGGAATGTAGCCATGCTTCGCCAGCAGTCCCAGTCCGCGTTCCTCGCGCATATCACTTTTCCGCATTGCCGCAATGGCGGTCTTCGCATCGGTGAGATAGCCTTTCATCACCAAGTCGGCCAGCACGATGCTGCCCGGGTTGCCCACCATGCAGTCGGTCTCGTTACCCATCAGATGCCACACGGGCAGTTTCCCCTGCTGATCGCAGATGTGAAGCATGGTCTGCGCGATGTCTTTCTGACGCTCGGGGTGAATCAGCGTCATCAGCGGATGAGCGGCACGGTAGGTATCCCATAAGGAGAAGGTTGTGTAGTTAGTGAAGTTACCCTGATAAACCTTCCCGTCGGCACCGCGGTAACGCCCGTCAACATCGTTGAATACCGAAGGGGCTATCATCGTGTGGTACATGGCTGTATAGAAAACGGTCTGCTCTGCGGCTGTACCACCACTGATACGTACCTTCTGCAACTGCTTTTCCCACTTACGGTCGGCAGCAGCCACAATCGACGAGAAGTTCCAGTGGTTCATTTCTGCCTTCAGATTAGCCTTGGCTCCGTCTACACTGACAGCCGACAAGCCCACACGCAATAGCAAGGGCGCATCGGTGTTGTCGAAGGAGAAGACACTCAGCGTGTCACCCTCCTGGCGAATGCGTTTCACAGGACGAGAGAACTCGGCAGCGAAATACACCTTCTGGTCTACTGCCCAGCCTGTAGAGTAACGGAACCCTGTCACCACTGTTGGACTCTCGACGGTCATGCCGCAGCTGCTCATCTTGTCCCAGCCAATGCCCTGACTCAAGTCGAGCACCATATAGCCTTCTTTCGCGTCGGCAGGCAGCGTGTAGCGGTGCATTCCTGCACGCTCGGTGGCTGTCAACTCTACATGAATGCCTCCGTCGAGCATGACGCTATAATAGCCGGGGCAAACCCTTTCAGCACGGTGGGAGAACAACACCTCACGCTGACTGTCGTCCAAAACAGGCAGAAAAGCCACATCTCCCAACTCGCCAATGCCCGTTCCGCTCAGGTGCATGTGGCCGAAACCAATAATCACACTGTCGGACTCGTGGTAGCCCGAGCACCAATCCCAGCCCCGGGTATGCTCATTAGGACCCAGTTGTATCATTCCAAAAGGCACGTTGGCACCCATAAACACATGTCCGTGGCCACCAGTTCCAATTCTCGGATTCACTAACTTTGTCAGATTACCGGACATACCTACCGCCGGCATCAGCAAAAGTGACAGCAATAGCAGCCACCCAAATCGCTTCTCTATTCTCATGATTTCTTAGTATTAATCGTTAATGTTCTATTCTTTATCAGTTGATCGTGCATTACGCGGAATGCTTTCAGCGGTTTCCCACCAAGAGTCATCTTGTCGATCAGCACATCTGCGGGCGAAGCCGACTGTTTCTCTATCACAATGTCGCCATCAGGATAATACTCCGGATTCAGATGCAGCGTCACGCGGTTGAATGTCGGTGTGGTAATACAATAGGAGGGTGAGCCTGGACAGTCGGGATACAAGCCCATCATCGAGAATACCAGCCATGCTGACATGGTTCCACAGTCGTCGTTTCCAGGTATTCCGTCAGGTTTGTCGCTATAGTGTTTCCTTATCAGTTGGCTTATCAGTTTCTGTGTTCGCCACTCCTCACCTTTGAAATAACAAAACAGGTAGGGATAGGCTATATCGGGTTCGTTGGCCGGATCGTACAAATCTTCATCAAAAACCTTCTGCAGTTTGTTGACAAACGCCTTGTTACCGCCCATCAGCCGCGCCAGTCCGGCTACGTCGTGGGGAACATAGAACGTATAGTTCCATGCACTGCCCTCGTGGAATCCGGGTGCATTGGAGAAATCTGCGCCATCCTTTGGGTCAAAGGGTGTCAAGAACGAGCCGTCGCTATTGCGTGGACGCAGTGTTCCATACTCTTTCGAATAATAGTTTCTGTAGCCCAGACTCTGTTCATAGAACCGCTTGGCATCGGCTTTCTTGCCCAGACTTGCAGCCAACAGGCTCAGCGAGTGGTCGGCAATGTAATACTCCAGCGCGTGCGAGACGGAATTGTCGCCCGACAGGTCGGCTGCATAAGCACCCATCGGCACGTAGCCTTTCTTCAGATAGTCATCAATGTCGGGACGCATCTTGTTTTCTTTGCCCGGTGCTGTCGCTGAATAGCGGAATGCCTGATAGGCCGTGTTGATGTCGAAATCGCGCAAACCCTTCAGCCACGTATCAGTAATGACAGGAATCGACGGGTCACCCTCCATAGTCCACGTCTCACGTCCGTACAGTTCCCATTTCGGCATCCACCCCCACTCGCGGTAAATATCAATCATCGACCGCACCATATCGAGCTGCTGGTCGGGGTAAAGCAGCGTGAGCAACTGATGCACATTGCGATAGGTATCCCACAACGAGAACACCGTATAACGGTTCTTGTTCTTTCCCGACAGTTGCTTTGTGCCGTCGTTTTCCATCATCGGATACTCACCGTTCACGTCTTGCAGAATATTCGGATGCAACTGAGTGTGGTACAACGCCGTATAGAACATACGAAGTTGCTGCTTGTTCCCGCCTTCCACAGTAATGACACCTAGTTGGCGGTTCCACGTCTGTCGGGCGGCATTTCTTACCTTCTCGAAGTCGAGCGCCGGCTGTTCAGCTTTCAGGTTCTTCCTTGCATTCTCTATCGAGACAAACGATATTCCCGTTTGCACTTCTACCTGTTCGCCCTTTTGCAAATCATAGCTGAAATAATAGCCTATCTCGTTTCCTGCCATCTCACGCCCGTAACGGGTGTAGAGTTTGTATTTTCCATTGTCCGGATCCCACTGTGCCTCCGTACCTGTCATAGGCGGTTGTTTCTTCCAATAGCCACCGGTTTTCGGTTTACGACTCACCTTCATCACGAAATAGATGGGGAATACGGCCTGTGAGTTGTAGCAGAACGTGCCCAGCAGACGGAAACCCTCGATTTCCGTATCGCTTACCCTGCGCACCATGCCTCCCACCTCGTTGGTCAGTCCGTCGCCGATATTAACCAGAATATGGCTCTCGCCTCCGGGGAAGGTATAACGCTCAGCAGCAGTGCGCGTCGTAGCCGTCATTTCACAATCAATTCCATACTTCTTCAGTCGCACCGCATAGTAGCCTGGTGAGGCCTGCTCATCGCAATACTCTGAACCGTAATGATGGTAATCCACATCCAGTGACCCGCATATGGGCATGGTCAGCAGCGAACCCATCTCCGGGCAGCCCACTCCACTAAGTGTGCCATGGGCAAAGCCTGTGATGTATTTGTTATAATACTCATAAGGAGCGGACCACCAGCGTGCGTCCTTATCATATTTGTTCAAGTCGCTGCCCATCACATTAAATGGCACCACCGACATCATGCCGTGCGGCACCACCGCGCCAGGATTACACACACTGAAATTCGTTGTCCCAATAAACGGATCGACATAGTCGCACAAGTCTTTTGCCGCATTGGCAGCCTGTGGCATCAGTAGTGCACATAAGGCCAAGGTACGAACTAATTTGCTGGCTATCATAAGTTTTATCGTCTACTTTTATTATAAGATTCTCACAAAAACAAATCATCCTTCCTGCCATTCCATTATCGCCGATAAATATCGGCAGGCGAAAGGCGACGCCCCTGATCGTCATTCACGTAGAGACGCAGCAATCCACCGTTATGATCGAAATAGCGTAATTCCAAATGATGAAGACCGGCTTTCAATGCCTGTTGGGCTATTTCCTCATGCGGGCTCTGCGGACGGTCGTTGTCAACCACCATATTGCCGTCGATTTTCAGCCAACTACCATCGTCACTCATTAAAGCGAAGGTATAGATACCATCTGCGGGCACTTGCAGGTAGCCAGAGATGACGAGTCCGATGTTCCCTTTACAGGCATCGGGTATCACACAGTCGCTGACGTGATAAGTACCATTAAACTTGGCTTTGGTGATTTCCGAGCACGCTTCTCCGTCATAGTCGTACCATGCTGCCGTTAGACCGGTCTCCACGGGTTTCGCCGGGTTGACTGCCTCAAGGTATCCTTGTTTCACATATTTAATATGGGTCACCTCACCACAACGTCCGTCGGGCAGGAAAGGACGAATGTTCAGATAAGTCGTCTGGTCAATCTTTAGTTTGCCGAGCACTGGGCTATCCTGCCGTGGCGCTGTGCCATCGGTGGTGTAGCGCAGGGTTGCTATGGGATCGCTGCATGTGATATTGATATCACTCTCGCGGATAAAGGCATTCGTACCGAAAAAGCCTTGTGCATCAGGAGTGCGATAGTTGACTCCTAATTTGTGTAACAACGGATAATGGGCAACCACTCGCTGGGAAAAGTCGTCATAGTTTTTGCGGTCTGGTTGTGTCCATGCCAACTCCGACAGCGACAGCATGCGTGGGAAAAACAGATATTCAGCACGCTCAATAGTGGGAACCCCCTCTGCCCATAAGCAGCCTTGTACTCCCATTACAAGGTTCCGCTGTCTGTCATCCATCTTATCAGTATGAAGACTATACTCATATATAGACCTCAAGCTATGTGGCTGGGAGGGTTGGGAAAAGTAGAAAGGAGCTACAGGACAATAGATAATCCGATTGCCTTGGGCGGTAATCTGGTCAGGAACGTCGGGAGACCACGTGCGCCACCATGTAACTGAGGCTGTCTTCGAGAGACCGCCCTCCAAAATCTCGTCCCATCCCATCATCTTCTTGTTAAGAGATTTCAGATAAGCTTCCATCTGGTGGATAAACCACGACTGCAACTCTTTCTCGTCTTTCAGTCCCTCGTCCTTCATACGTTTCTGACAATCGGGGCACTTCTCCCAAGTGTCCTTGCGCACCTCGTCACCACCGATATGCACATACTCATAGGGGAACAGCGACGCTACCTCGCGCCATACATCTTTACAGAATTCTATCATGCGGTCCTTACCGGGACATAGCGGGGTTGTAAAGAAGGTACCCCAGCCTGTTTGCGGAAAGCAGCTCAATCCCTCATAGTTGTCGATAGCTGAGAGGAAATGTCCTGGCATGTCGATTTCTGGCATAATCTCAATGCCTCGCTGACGGGCATATGCTACCACATGACGGATGTCATCCTGCGTATAATAACCGCCATAGAGCGTATCGCCATCAACAACCTTGAAGCGGTCGTTGGGTATCAGCAGGTCTATGTTATCCTCTGTCTTGGCACGCTTCACGCAGATGGAGTCTTGGTTGTTATACTTGCGCCACGCGCCACGCTCAGTGAGTAACGGATATTTCTTGATTTCGATGCGCCAACCCTGGTCGTCAGTGATGTGCCAATGGAAGATGTTCATGTTGTGCAGGGCCAACAGGTCGATGAACTTCTTCACGAACTCCACCGAGAAGAAATGACGGGAACAGTCAAGGTGCATGCCTCGCCAAGAGAAACGTGGTGTATCGGTGATGACGGCTGCAGGCAGCTGGAACATCTGAAGCAGAGACGCGGACGAAGTGTTGGCGAATGACTTCCTAAGTGTCTGGATGCCATAGAAGACGCCAGCAGCCGAGCCTCCCTGAAGGGTAACGCCCTTGCTGCCGACAGTGAGCACATAACCTTCCTTCGATGTCACCCTAGGCGACACTGCCAGTTCGATATAACGCATCTTCTTTGCGCGTTTCTGGACGACAGAAAAGTCAAGCCCCACCATATCGCGGAGGTAGAACTGCAGAAACTCAGCCTCCTGTTGCAGTGCTGACGGTGCCAGTATCTGCACGGTGGCATCAAGCGTAAAGGGTTCTCCCTTCTGCAGGGCAATGCTCTGGGGCAGGGGCACAATGTTGTAGTCGCCAGCCTGTGCTGACAAAGGTAAAAGGACAAAAAGATAAAAAGGTAAAAGACCTTTTACCACACCTATTACCTTACGGATTACATTCGTTCTCATCATCTCCATTTTACTTTTTACTTCTTTACTTCTTTACCTTTTTACCTTTTAAAAGTGGTATTCCACAAATGCTTCCATGGCCTCATAGCAGGCGAGGCCCAGTTCGTCGTAACGCTTGGCGGTGTCGCGGTTGCGATCCTCAGCACGCTGCCAGAACAGGCGCTCATCGTTGCCTAAGAACGGAGCACTCTCCAT
>JAEEGG010017546.1_pt1 | contig 14692 bp, 11 predicted proteins | sample 9134161 | NCBI WGS metagenome assembly JAEEGG01 (sample SAMN16246543, study PRJNA631951) | gut metagenome | biome: gut microbiome; feature: rumen; material: CR-attached | host: Bos | place: Iran: Karaj | collected 2018-10
CTTCAAATGCAGATTTAACTCTTCTTTTAGGAAACGGTGTTGATCTTCACAGCTATCAGCCAACTATTCAGGATGTAGCAAAAATTTCTACTGCTGATATTTTCATTTATGTTGGTGGTGAAAGTGACGGTTGGGTTACAGATGCCCTTAAAAACAAAAAAAACAAGGATATGATTGTCCTGAACCTGATGGAAATTCTTGGCGACAGCGTAAAGGAAGAAGAAATTGTAGAAGGTATGGAAGCCGAAGAAGAAGAAGAAGAGGAAGAAGAAGCTGAATATGATGAACATGTATGGCTCTCGTTAAAAAATGCCAAAGTGATTTGTAAAGCCATTACAGACGCCCTCTGCCAGAAAGACAGTGCAAATGCCGCAAGCTACAAGAAAAATCTTTTAAATTATACCGCACAACTTGATGAATTAGATTCAGCCTACTCTTCTGTAGTAAAAGCATCATCAAAAGACACACTGATTTTTGGAGACCGATTTCCGTTCAGATATCTTGTTGAAGACTATGACTTGAATTATTACGCTGCATTTGTTGGCTGCTCCGCAGAAACAGAAGCAAGCTTCAAAACCGTAATATTCCTTGCCAAGAAAATGGATGAACTTGATTCCAACTACATCTTCAAAATTGAATCCGGTGATGATAAATTGTGCAGAACCATAATCCAGAACAGCAAGAAGAAGAATGCACAGATACTCGTACTGGATTCCATGCAGTCTGTAACCTCAAAGCAGGCCGCCAGCACTTCGTATTTAAAAATTATGAATGAAAACTTAAATGTATTGAAAGAAGGATTAAAATAAGCTAAAATAAATTATCAGTTTGACAAAAAGTATTTTTTTATTCAGGAGGCGTTATATGGACGGCGGGTCGAGTAGTTATCCCATACGTATTTTAATCACAAATAGCAGCCTCTTGAATTTCAATTTCTAATCTTTTCCAATCCTGTACATTTTGAAATTCTTTTGGCTATGAGAGGAGAATTAAAAAATGATTACATACTGGCAGCAGGATGACGGACAGTTTATTAAAACTAAGAAAGAAGAAATCAACTCAAAAAAGCCTCTTTGGATAGATGCGCGCAACGTTACACGCGACGAAACTAATCAGTTGCAGGAAGATTATGATCTTGAACAGGATCACATCCTTGATATTCTCGACCCTGATGAACTTTCTCGTATGGAAGAAGGCGAAGGATATATCCTTACAATCGTGCGTGTACCGGTTTATGATCCGGCAGCAGAAACTCCTTATTTTGCAGTTCCGGTCGGCATCATCATTAAGGGCAAGACAATCATTACAATCTGCTGGACAGACTGCGAAATTTTAAAAGATTTTGGCAACAACAGAATCAAGAATATCCGTCTGACAGATTTTCCTTCGTTCATCGTTCAGATTATGAACCGCGCTAACTTGAACTTCCTTCGTTACCTTAAGGAAATCAACCGCCGTTCTACAAGCATTCAGAACGAAATGCGCATGGAAATTGAAAATCAGGAAATCATGCTCATGCTTGGTTTGGAAAAATCGCTTGTATATTTTTCTACATCTCTCAAAAGTAATGCCCTGCTCCTGCAAAAAATGAAGAGTACAAAACTCATCAAGTTTGACGATGAAGATATTGATTTTGTAGAAGGCGTTGCAATTGATAACCGACAGGCAATAGAAATGGCCGACACATATACAGACATTCTCTTTGGTGTTATGGATGCCTTTAGTTCTGTAACATCAAACAACCTGAACATTGTAATGAAAAAGCTTGCAATCATTAACCTTGTTATGATGGCACCAACCTTTGTTACAAGCTTCTTTGGTATGAACTTTAAGCTGCCGTTCGAAACTATGCCTGGTTACTGGGCTGTTATTATGGCAACAATCCTTTGTGTAATTTCTGTATTCTTAAGTGTATGGCTTTTGAACATCAACAAAGAAAAGGTTGAAGCCCGCAAACGAGCACGTAAGCTTTCGCGTAAACAGAGAAGTAAAATTAAGGCAGAGACACGTAAGTTGAAGAAACAGGAAAGGAAGTTAAAGTAGACCTAGTGCACTGTATACGCTAGTCTAAAACCAAGATAATTGTAGCAGGCATTCGGGTCGTAGCTGTAGCGGTCACCGGCGTAGTAGAACATGTTGTAGTCGGAAATGCTTCCACCACGACTAACACGCTCGTAGCCTACAGAAGGTCCGTAAATGCCGTCTGCTGTATAATCGCTAAACCAGTCCCAGCAGTATTCAAGAATATTACCACTCATATCGTAAAGGCCTGCACCATTTGCGTTACCGGTTGCAGGTTCTGTAATTGTATCAGGATCAAATGGAACTCCTGCAGTTCCGACATTGTGAGTTGCACCAGAATTGTCGCAGGTCCAGGCATACAAAAATGCTTCTTCATCATTATTAGCTGATGTCTGACCGCTTACAAGATTTCCTTTCTGAAATCCGTTCTTTGTTCGGCGTGCAGCATATTCCCATTCACTTTCTGAAGGAAGCCGATATCCATCAGCATCCCAATTACAGGTACACAAATCACAAGAAGCAGTATCAGATGAATCTTTTAAAACAATTCCGTTGTAAGTATAGCATGGAGTTTTTCCTTTGAGTTCGCTCAGGGCATTGCACCATACAATTGCTTCGTACCATGAAATATTTGTTACAGGCTGATATTTATTTTCGGCAGTTGGAGCAGCACCACGTTTTCCGTTTGTCCCGCCCTGTCCCGGATTTTCAAAATAATATCCGATTTTTTCTGCTTTGATTCTTGTCTGATACCACAGGTTATAGCAGGTTTCGTATTTGTTAATTGCAAAAGGCTTTAATGTTCTTGCGGCTGGATATGCAGCGGTGTCCTGTCCAATATTATAAGTAAGTCGTGATTTGAAAGAAACGAAAGTTACACCACTGAATTTTTTTGCAGAATCTTCATCCTGTGCAAAAGCAAATGAAGGAATGAGCAAAACGAGCATACAACTTATAATTTTTGCAAGAACTGGTTTTTTCATATTAAAGACTGCACTCCTCTACTTTTGAAACCTTCCAGTTTCCGCCGGAATCCTTTTCAACCTCGAGCCAGAAATATGTTCCTTTTTCGCCAAGACTACCCGGATTTATTACAACTGTATCGCCAATTTTGTCTGTTCCAGTTCCTTCGTGAATATGTCCGCAGATAACTGCAAGCGGCTGATTTTCCTGAATAAAATCTGTGAACTGCTGACTTCCTGCATGATGAACTCCATCAAAAGAATCGAGCTTACCGCAGATTGGAGGATTGTGACTGATAAGAATCAGATTTTTCCAGAGAGACTTGTCTCCATTCTGATCGATAGAATTTTTTACAATATCAAAATCAGAAAGACATTCTTCTTCTGTTCGTTCAAACTCAGTTTTTCCAGTGAACTTTGTACCGCCACCGCTACCGGCAAAAGCAAGACCTTCATGGAACACAAGGGCTTTTTCTACACAAATATCACGCTCTTCAAGATCCCCCATAAATACTTCGTTATCGCAGTTTCCAAGAACAGCAAAAATTGTTTCGTGCTTGCTGCAAAGCTTTTCAAGGGCTTCGTCCCCAGTTTCCGGCTTAAAGCATTCTGCAAAGTCTCCGCCAAAAAGAACTGCATCAGCCTTTGCAAAAATATCGTCCATTTTATCGAGCACGTCGTTATGTGCATGTAAATCGCTTATTACTAAAAGTTTCATACAAATCCTCCATGTTTAAGAATTATGCTCCCGCAGTAGTGTGCCAGTCGAATTGCTGAACGAAAAGGACGCAATTCGCTGTCCCACTTCTGCTCCGCATAATTCTTAAACAAATCGTTTTTTATAAAATTTTTTCTATAGCACTCATCAATTGTTCCATTTGCTCAGGTGTACCTATAGTTATGCGAACAAAGTCTTCGATTCCTGGTGTGGCAAAATGGCGTATTAAAAGACCTTGTTCCTTTATCTTTTTATATAAATCGGCACCTGGCATTTCTGGATGCTTTGCAAACAAAAAGTTTGTCTGACTCTTCAGAACATAAAACCCTTTAGACTGCAAAAAGTTATAGAATTTTTCGCGTTCTTCTGCTACTTTGCGCGAAGTTCCTGCATAATATGCAACATCTTCACAAGCGGCTTTTCCACTCACCTGTGCAACTGCATCAATTGGGAAGTGATTTACGCAGTTCTTTACAGTTGTCACTGTATTTACAAGCTCAGGATTTGAAACAATATAACCAAGGCGCTGACCAGCACCGCAAAGGCTCTTTGAAAAAGTTCGTACAATCACAAGGTTGTTAAACTCTGCAAGAAGTGGAATACATGATTCGCCACCAAAATCAACATAAGCTTCATCAACAATAAATATCTCATCGCTCGAAGCTTTTTTGAGCATCTGGCGAACCTGATCTCTTGTAAGGCCAAGACCTGTTGGCGCATTAGGATTTGCAAAAATAATTCCGCTCTTGTTTTTTACAGCACGTGAAAGCATTTCGTCTGTATCAAGCGACCAGTCTTCTTTAAGAGGCACGCAGTCTGTTGGGATATCGTAGTAGCCTGCATAAACTGGATAAAAACTGTAAGTGAACTCTGGCATTACAAAACGCTTTGACGAATCAAAAAAGGCATAGAATACCATTGAAAGAACTTCGTCACTACCGTTGCCAGTGTAAATCATCTGAGGAGTTACCGTAAAAGGAATTTTATCCTCAGGAGAAGGCTCTACAGTTCCGTCGGCATTTGTCTTTGCGCGACACAAAACACCACCGCTCTTGTTCAGCATATCTGCAATTGCTGCATGAAGTTCATTTGAATCTGGGTCAGGATAAAGACCAAGCTTTTCAGGATGATTTTTTACAAAATCAAGCACAGCATTCTGCACATAAGGACTAGGCGGATACGGATTTTCATTAGCATTAAGCTTAATATAAATTCTATCCTTAGGCTGTTCCCCCGGAACATAAGGCTTCAACTTTTTAACACGACTAGATAAAATCATAATGGTAATTTTACTAATTCTACACCAAAAAAACAAGAAAAATTATAAACCAAATAAAATAATATGAGATTATAAGAAAAAATAGCTTCCGCCGAAGTCCATCTTCCAAAACCGGCGGCTAGCCGCCTACGCGCTATTTTTTAAATACAATCTTATAAAATGATTTATTCATTTGATTTATAATCTTTTTTCCTATCATTTTTTATTTTTTTGGTGTACAATTAGTGTATGGCGACCACGGCAAATTTAAGTTCCATTATCAGATTTTACGCAGATAAACAGAAGTCTCCTTTTATTGATTTGCGGGAATTTTGTACCTGGATCAAAAAATATGCTGAGCATCATGTTGAAGAACAGGCTGAGCTTGTAAAATATCTTGGGGATCCAACTGGAACTGTAACTGCAGAACTTGCGGGTCTTGAACAGAAACGACTTGCTACTGTGCTTCAGAATGGAAACAAAAAAATGATTGTTTCTATTGCGTATTTCTCGCTCAAATATGCCGAACGCTATAATGAACTTTTAAAGAATGAAAGCATTCCCTATCCTGTAGAAACTGATTTACCTAAAAAGTTCCCGACTTCAACTTTGGAACGAAAATCGGCACAGGATTATTTTATTCAGAACATGGATGAGCCGCCATCAAAATCGCAGAATCTTTATATTGTGGTTTTCCCACGAGAGCTTCCGCCGCTTTTGCTGCCAGCTTGTGTGCCTATTAAGCTTTTAATTGAATCTTCGCAGATGAAAATCAGAAAGATTCTTAAGAAAGAAGAATATCACGATTACTTTTTGAAAAAGCTTCGTTCTGCAAATCCGTCAAAAGAAATTTCTGTAAAGAATTTTTATACTGCATTTGTTGATAAAGATTATACAGGTTACGTAGATGTAACTGACGGAGACCAGTATTATCTTTGGAATCAGCTGTGTTATTTTGTTCGTCAGGATTTTGAAAAGATTCAGGACAGAACTTCGGACGATACAAGTATTCTTCAGGCAATTTCAATTTCAGAAATCCACAGTACATACTTAAAAGAAAAATTCCAGACAGACCGAAAACGAGAAGAAGCTTTAAAGGAACTTCAATCTCAGCTTGGAAGTGCTCCTTACTTTTTCTCTACTCCTCAGATTATTAAATTTCAGGATAAAAACGGTAAGCAGCTTTTAGGTCAGTATTCCGAAGAAGATTTAAAACAGACACTTTTGAAGCTTTCTACCGAAAGTGAAGATAATACTTTACCAAAGCTTGTTGTATTCAAAGTTGCATCGGGCACTCGCTATTACATTTACAAAAATAAAGTCATTTCGCTTATTGTAAGAATGTGTAACGAGGCTCACGATACTATCAAAGACATCCTTGTGAACAGCTGGTACGACACGATGATTGAATATTCAAAGCTGCCGGAAATGCATGATAAAGCAAAGTTTGAAATTAAACTTGAAAACCTTGTTGAAGAGCATTCTCCTGTTTTGTATGCACTTTTGAATGCAAACTTCATCACACTGCTTGCGGCTGAGAAAAATCTTGATGATTCCTTGCAGGCATTCCAGCTTTTTGTAGACGGACACCTTTTACCATATAGTCAGCTTTTGATGATTAGAAGTGAAGACGTTATGTCTGAAGCAAAAGCAAGACTGCCGTTTATTTATACAATTCCTTTGATTTCCTGGCTGATTGGACTTTTCCGTGCTCATAAGGTTGAAAAACAGAAGAAGGAAGCACAGGCTAAAAAAGAAGTTCCTGATCCAATGGAGATTCTTGAAAACGAAGAAGCTCCTAAGAAATCTAAAAACAAGCATGAAGCACTTGCAGAAAAAGCAAAGGAACTTTTCAGTGAATTTGTTCCAGAAGGTTCAACTGTTGACCGTGAGCTGAACTTCCTTACAAAACAGTGGAACAGAATGATTTCTAAGGATGCTTACAATAATCTTACTGAAGACGTAAACTCACTTATCCGCGATTATACAAGACGTGTATGTAATACTCTTACTGCACAAACCTTTACAAAAGAGCGAATAGAAAATCTTGCCGATGCACTTGTTCGCACTCCAAACATGCAGAAAATTACAGAGCAGAAGGCACTTACAGAATATGTAAAACTGTATATGCTCAGGCTTGTAAGCAACGGCGCCAAGAAGAGTTAAGCCCTTCGACAGGCTCAGGGACCGCATTTTTCTACCAAAAATCCATAATTTTCTCATTTTTTTTCACTTTTTTTATTTTTTTTCTGAAATTTTTGTAACAAGTCGAATTTTATTTCTAATATATACGTGTAAGGATTTTATATCCTGCATGTGCTCCGGCCGGGCGCGGTATTCTATTTAAACGAGAGGTTATTATGAACCAGCTCAATTCTATTATTCTTGAAGGAAACGTCGTTAAGAAGGCGGAGTTTTCTGAACCAAAAACAGGCTTTCAGGTCTGCAAATTTCCACTGGCTGTTAACAGAAGAACAAAAACACCAGATGGAGAAACAAAAGAGGAAGTTTCTTACTTTGATGTAGAAACTTATGGCGAAATGGCAGAAAGCTGCTATAAATGGTGTGACCGCGGGCAGGGAGTACGAGTAGTTGGAAGACTTAAGCAAAGTCGTTGGGAAGAAAACAATGTTACAAGATCAAAGGTGTATGTAATTGCAGAACACGTTGAATACAAGTTTTCAAAACACAAAGATGATGCTTCAAAAAATCAGAAAACTGAAAAATTGCCGGAAGCTGCACCTGAATCTGCTCCTGTTCAGGCAGCAACCGAAGCACCTGCGGAGAAGGCAGCAGAAGCTGTTTTCTAACGGCGTTTCTTTCCTGTTTTTGGCCTACCCTTGCCTTGCATTTGCTGCATTGCTTTACGCTCGTTGGCGGCCTTATATTCTTCGATCTGTTGCGGAGAATAAAATCCGTCCTTCCAGTTAAAGCGAGAGATGCCTGGCAGAGGCTGACCTTTTGTCATTGAAGTGGTGATTGCTTTTATCTGACCACGGGTTACTTTGGTCTTTGAAAAATCTATGAGGATTTTCTTAAAGCCAGACTGTTTGATATAGGCAACTTTATCTACAATGCTAAAAGGATCTTCAGGCATTACAAACGATCCGTCTGGGGTTGAATTTACTTTGAAAACTTTCTCCTCCTTATCTTCAAAGTAAGTAAAATCATAATCGGACGGAAGTTTGAAACGCATGCGGAATAAAGCCGGATATGCAAAAACAGGAACAAGCACACGGGAACGGACATTCTGTTCCCATGTGGCTTCAAGGTTGCGGCGCGAATTTTCATAAGGCATTATGAAAGCGCCGAGGCCCTGATTTTCGAGCCAGGAAACTGCCCAGCGGTTGAAGGTATATAAATATGGGCCCGCTATTACGTTTACTTTATTGCCTTTTAAAAGTTGGATATGAGCAAGGTTATTTGCAACAAAGTTTGTATAACCGTCTGCTATAAGTGTATCGAGTTCTGACTTCAGCTTATCTTCATACGAAGAAGCGCAGAATGGATCAAGCGAAATGTAAATCTGTTTTTTAGAAAACGGAAGTACTGTTTTGTGATTAAGCAGATCGTAAGAAGTTTCGCTGTTGTATTCAAGAATAACTCTTACAGGATTCATTCCCTGAACTGCAAACAAATCTGGAACTGATGAAACCTGAACGTAAAGTCCGTCAGGGAAATAATCAAGTTCTTTTGGGGCAACCGGAGTTACGTCAAGGATTGGAAGTCTTTCATCTTTAGGCTGCTTGCGGTAACGGCCAATATCGTTTGGAAGTACGTGTGAATAGCGTTTTGTATTTGCTTTGTACTGCAAAAGATATACTTCATCACCAGAAGAGAAACCTGCGGGAATATCAATCCAGCGGCGGTCATTCTTTTCATCAAATTCTACAGTTCGGATTTTATGGCTCATGCGGCCTGTATCATCTTTTTTATGAATGCGGATTGAGTCACCCGGATCTGGTTCATAAGTTCCGCCTTTTAGATAACACATCTGAATGCGAAGCTGCTCTGGAGGTGTGTCTGGATTTGCAGCGGCGCGAATTGCTTCTACAAGACCTTTTTCTGCTGGCTTTGTTCCGGCAATTTTTCCAAGATACAACCCTGTTCCACCTGCCTGATCAGGATTCAAAATCTGAGCACCGGCATTTTCTACACCCTGTGTTTCATTTTCAAAGCCATACCAGTAGGTTGTTTTTGAACGTGCAAAGTCGGAAGAAAGAATTCTTTTACCTGTTGCAATTGCACCTTTTTTATCTTCTTTATAATGATCAATTACATAGCGGTAGGCAGCTACTACACTACCAACATATTCGGCACTTTTCATGCGGCCTTCGATTTTGAAGGAATCTACACCTGCTTCAATTAAAGCCGGAATATAATCTATAAGCTCAAAATCGCATGGAGAAAAATAGTAGCCCTGTTTAATTCCACCAGGGACTTCGGCAGTATAAAAGCGGCGGCATGCCTGAGCACACATTCCACGGTTTGCAGATTTTCCACCTAAGAATGATGAGAACAAACACAGTCCTGATTCACTTACACAAAGAGCACCATGAACAAAAACTTCAAGTTCGGCAGCAGTTTCCTGTTTGATTTTTGAGATTTCTTCAAGACCAAGCTCACGTGCAAGAACTACACGCTTTACTCCATTTTTCTGGAGCAGGCGTACAGCGGCTGAGCTTTCTACATTCATCTGGGTAGAAGCATGAAGTTCAATATCTGGGAAGAACTCCTGGGCAAGACGCATAACGGCATAGTCCTGAACGATGAGTCCATCTGGTCCAACTTCTTTTAAATATGAAAGAAATCTGTAAAGACGTTCTGTTTCGCGTTCTTCGCAAACTGTGTTTACAGTAACATAAACCTTCTTGTGCTGTCGGTGCAAACTTTCAACTGCTGCTTCAAACTGATTCCATGCGAAGTTTGTTGTTCGCATGCGGGCATTAAAGCTTTTGAGTCCTAAATAAACTGCGTCGGCGCCTTCACCAATTGCGGCGTCAAGTGATTCTACATTACCCGCAGGGGCCAATAATTCTACCATAGGGGTAATGTAACATATATTAGGGTTATTTTAAAGTGTCAATGGGATTGAAAAATGGCGAGTGAGAGAAGATGGTATAGGAAAAATTTATGGTGCTCACGTGGCTACTGTCTGCCGGCTGCGGGCTGAAGCTTTTTTTGGAAGAAAGTTTGCGGTTTGCTTCGCAAATCCTCAACTTTCTTTTATGGCTAAGCGCCAAAAAGTTCAGATGCAGCCGTCAGCCAGTATCCACTCCGCACCATAAATTTTTCCAGTGCCTTCTTAGGGGCACTCGGCATTCTTCTATACCTTTTAATGTTTTTAAAATAATTCATTCATGCTGCATTACCCCTAGCTAGAGAAGTCCCGGGGACGGATCAGAAACAACCCAGAGGTCGGGGGAAGATGGGATTGGGAAATCTAGTAGCAACGACGGGTCCTCTAGGAGGGACGTCTGGTAGGTGGAGGCGTCGGTGCGGTGGAGGGTTTTGGTGGTGGTTAGGGAGTCGGCGATGAAGGCGTTTTCTATGTTGCCGGAATCGTAAATCTGGGCTTCATCTAAAAGTTGAGAATAGTCGAGCATTGTTTTGGTCCAGGCTTCTACAGAAGAAGCGCGGAACATTACAGCATCGAGCAGACGGTTATCGGAACGATTGCGTACAATGATAATATCAGTTTTATTTCCCAGGGTTGTTGATTCTATGTCTATCCATAAATCACGAATTTGGGGCGAAGTATATGAAGCTGTTGCTAAAGTAAAATCATCACCTTCTTCGCTTATACAGCCGTTTCCGCGGTTTCGCATGTGAACTACAAAAATCTCGCCGGCATTAACTTCAATGGCGGGGAATACATATTTTTTTGCCTCTCCGTCATACCCGCTGCAAAGTTCAAGTCCCGCAAGATTTCCAGATTTCAACACGAGCAGCTCTACAAATTCATTTCTATAAGTTCCGGCTGTTTTTTCTGCTTTATTTTGGCTTACACTTTCTGTCTGAATCTCAGTAATCATCAGTTCAGGAACGCGGGAATTAAAACCCGTAAACGGAACTGCAAGAGTAAGTGTATTTCCAACAGAATCCCGTACCTGTGCATATAGCTGGTATAGCTGCCCTATTTTCATCTGCTGTTCTAAAACAAATTGTATTACTGGTTCTTCTTCATCGTAGACAACACTGCAAGGAACAGTTCCGTACACTCCCGAAACCCGTTCAAGAGCCGGAGACAAATCAATTGTTGCAGAATGCTCCTCTGAACCAAACAAGTCATCTGTAGCAATTGCAAGAACATAACCTGTTATTTCAACCTTCTCTGAAAAAGTCAGATTTACAGTACTCTCATCCTGCACAATAAAATTATTAAGCACAGGAGGAGTATAATCCCCGCTCACAACCTTAATTCCCTGCTCCGTTATTTTGCACGAAACAGGCAGAACCGCTGCAATTGTGATTCCCGCAATAAGGAAGGCCTCGCCAATCACCAGAAGAATTTCTTTGAGTTTTGTATTTTTCATATTTCACCTCAAAAAGAAATGCGTACAAATCACTTGGATTTGTACGCACCTCTTTAGGAGAACTAACACAAAGAAAATCTATATATAATATAGAATTAAAATTCGACTTGTTACAAAAATTTCACAAAATTTCTCAAAAAAATCGAAAAATCTATTCAATCTTTGCTGCTTCAACCATATATCGGATAGAAATGCCGGTATCATCTTCCTGGATTTTTTCTACAACAAAAATAAAGTTTTTCTGTGTAGGATCACACATAATTCGCTCAATCTTGTATCCGCTGATTCCAGATCTAACAACGTTAGGACTTCCAACCTGTGTCTTTGAAAGAACATTTCCATCACTGTCTATCTTTTCAACATTGATGATAAATGAAGATTTTACATTCTTTCCTTTACCATTAATTGTTGGCACAAGCTGAATGTGGAATGTATTAGGCTTATCAACTGTAGAATTATTAAAATCTGTAAAGACAATTTCGTCTGTTCCAGTTTTATTTACATCATCAAGAATATAAAGCACCTGATCAGGATTTGCTGTTGTACATTTCAAATCGCGAAGGTAATAGAAATTCTTTCCTTCAAGAGCATTGTAAACATCAATTCCAGCTTTATCTGCAGTAACGGCTGTTGGTTTTATTCTGAATACACCACCATCTACCCAGTCGTTTTTTGCAATATCAACCTGGAAAATCTCTGCCCAACCCTGATATTTTTTATCTGTACGTCCATACTGTCCAAAAACGTAATATTTTCCGTCTGCTGAAAATCCTTTATCTACAAAAGTAGCAACATCACCGGCACTTAAAACAGTGCAGCAAAACAGTAAAGAAACAGCACATGCAAATAATTTTTTCATTTTTCCTAATCCTCCCAAAAGTCCAGTAAAAAATGGTTGTTCACTTAAATTGTCGGATTTTTTTTTTAAGTCTTTACTATTATTTCTTAACCCGATAATATTTTATTATGACTATAAAAACCCGCAACAGACTGAACTTTTCACTGTTTATTATTTCGCTTGTATTTCTTGCTGCAAATATCATCTTTTTTCTTTTTGCACTTTACAATAAATCATTCTCTCTTGAAATCTTCCAGAATAATTATACTTCAACAAAAACAAATTTCCTCATCAGATATAATCCCCTGATTGTATTCATCTCGCTCTACTTTGAAATTATTTATGTTTGTGTAACAAGTTATCTATTATATCGTGTATTCGAAAAAACACAGGCAACCGATATTTCTTATTTTTTCATGTTCCTGATTTCGCTTATTGCAAACTCCCTCAGAATCTGGCTCCCTCTGTTTAATATGGTAAGCACTTATTCAAATCTTCTTGTTTTTTGTGGAAACTGCATTCTTTTTTCAAAGCTTCTTATGCCTGTTTCACTTTTGTTTTCTGTAATAATGAGTAATGTTGAGCAGCGTCAGGATCTTGAAAAAAATATTTTCCTTCTGCTTATAAGCTGCATTTTCTTTGCACAGATTATTCCATTAAATACTGCAAATATCTGCATGAATTTTGAAGTTGATTACAGCTACAGAAACGTAATTAAAATTGCAGGAATCCTTGTAATAATTGCAACACTGATTGCGCTGTTCTTTCAAAATCAGCAGCATTTTTATACACAGCTTACAACTCTTGGATTAGCACTTATTATTGCAGGAACTTTCTTCTTATTTAATTCAACAAATATTCTCAAGCTTGTAATATCATTTATTCTTCTGCTCTTTGGAGATATTTTTTATTTGAAGGAACTTCACAAGCAATATTTGTGGAACGATTAATTTTCAGCTACATTGTCAAAAGCCAGTATAATCCACCTGTAGCAGCAGGAATAATCATATTATCCCAATCTCCAAGCGGAAAAACTTCTATAAGCATTGCAAGCAAAGCAACAAGCAGAGCCACAAGAGGATTTTTTGAAACAATAAAAGTCGAAATAAAAACTGCAGTAAAACAGGTAAGGCTTCCTTCTAAGGTTTTACCACCAGTATGAGGGATTTTTATTCTGCCAAACAGTTTACCTGCAAGGCTTGCAAGACCATCACCAAAGGCAAGAGCAAATATACCGATTTTTGCACAAGGAAGAGGAAGCACCAGAGCTGCAAAAACAATTCCTAAAACAAGTGTTACAGGACCAAGGACAAACTTACATTCATCCCTCTGACGGGAAGCGGTTTCTGTAATAAGAGAGACTACTGGAACAGGATGACCTTCGAGTCGGGCAAGCTCGCAAAAATAATAAAGCGAAACAATAATCAAAAGTCCATAAACTGTATACCAGTAATATACCGCAAAGAACCACGGAACTAATGAGCTGCAAATATGAATTGATTTTCTGAAGAGTTCCTTCAGGATTGTTTTAGAGTCCTTCATTTTCCGTCAAGTTCTTCGGTATATCTATATAAATTGCCGGTTCAAACTCTGAAACAACATGAGTTATATACTTAATATTTTCCTGAGCAAGGTTACTTCCCTGCAAACGAACAAGGGACTGCTGATCACGGGTAAGAGAATCCCAGGCCCTGAGAGACTGCTGCAGCTGAACTATAGCCTGGGCATTCTTCTGGCTGTTGCCGGTTCTCTTGGCCAGCCTGTGCAGAGTAACACCATAGTTATTAGCGGCATAAAGATAAGTTGTAACAAGATCAAAACCGGCTGTATCTGCCTGAGGGAAAACTGTTCCTCCCTTTGCAACAATTTCATCATCCAGTTCTGTAAGCAGCTGCTCGTAATAGCCTTCGGCAGCATAATCATCATTGCGGAGACTCAGAGTATTTGCCATTGCCAGCAAAAGATTTCTTTCTTTCTTATTTTCTTCTCCGGCCTTCATGAATGAACCGAGGGCTTCCAGATAATTCTTGGACTTATAGCTTATATAACCAAGTCTATAACGGATTCTTGAATTATCATAACCGAGAGAAACTGCATTTTTATAATTGCTGGCCGCATTATCATAGTCGCCGGCTACCGTATAATAAATGTTTCCAAGATCTGCATACATAAGGCCTATCTTTTCATTTCCTTCAAAGCCGGCATTTTCCTTTTCTGTAGTATAGAGTGTAATTCCCTGGGTAAACTGTTCCTGGGCCTGCAGATATTCATTTGTAAGCAGATAGTTTTCTCCCAAAAGTCTGTAAGTATCTATATACTTGTAAATATCCCGCTTTTTAAGCTGAGGAGCCTTGTTAA
>JAEEGG010017548.1_pt1 | contig 14691 bp, 9 predicted proteins | sample 9134161 | NCBI WGS metagenome assembly JAEEGG01 (sample SAMN16246543, study PRJNA631951) | gut metagenome | biome: gut microbiome; feature: rumen; material: CR-attached | host: Bos | place: Iran: Karaj | collected 2018-10
GCCCTTCGCCCAGAAACCGAGACGGTGGGTGAAACGGTATTCGGCGAACAGGCCGAGATCCACCCAGCCGGGAATGCGGGTCACCAGGTCATAAGGCTCCTGGCCGGGAAGGGTGACCGAGGTGACGTTCTTCCGGGCGGTGGACCATTCCAAATTCATCCCTGCCTTGAACCGCTCGCCCCAGTTGTACGCCGGACGGACGTATCCCGTGAAGGCGGCGGGAGCGAAGGAATACATGGCGGCGGCCGCCTTGGCGGGATCCGTGCCGGAACCCCGGTTGAGATTCGTCCACCGATAGGCAAACCGGCCGTCCACCGTCACGCTTTCGGACTTCCAGCCAAAATCGAGTTCGGCGAACAGCAGGTTGAAGGCCCGGTCGTACTGGGCGGGCAGAAGTCCGTCCACGTCAAATGCGGGGGCTCCGGTAGCGGGAACCGGGGTGACAACCCGGTAGCCGTCGATCGGCGCGTGCGCCCAGCGGGCATAGCCTGCCTGCAGGTCATAGCGGAAGCGGCTGGCGATGTTGCCCCGGGCGCCGACCATCGCACGGACCCGTTCCATCGAGTGGCCGAAACCGCCCTCGTAGGTGAAGGGCCGCGAGAGGAAACGGCCGGAGAACGAGTTGAACTTATCCCCGCCCGTCGCGGAAGTCTGGAGGATCAGCCGGTCGTCCACGAGGTGGAAGTCCACGTGGACATCCGGGAACACGGTCCCGGACTTGTGCCGGTACTGCTCCTCGAAAAGGTCGAAGTCATCCGAATAGATGATGGCGGCGACTTTCACGCCCAGGCTCATCCGCCAGCGGTCCAGGTTGAACTGGTACTTGGGCGTCGCGGAGAGAAGCCCCGTATAACCGTTCTTGTCCCGCATGTAACGGGCCAGGTCCACGTCCAGGTCCACGAGGATGCGACGGTCCGCGTCCAGGACAGGGCCGAAGGTGCCGTCGAAACGGAACCCGCTTTCCGCCACTTCCCGGGTAAAGGAGAACATGGGAATCGTATGGACCAAGCCGCTCCCCAGGAAATGATACTCAAAGGCGGCGTCGTATAGGAAGTGCGGCTCGTCGGAGGGCAGGGAACGCACGCGTCCCTTCGCCTCGACGCCGCCCATCTTCTGGTCGTGATAGGCGATGTTCGCCATCCTGTGCTTATACCCGATGTCCAGCGTGGCTTCACCCCCTTCCCAGCCGAAAGTACCGTCGATACCGGCCTTCGTATCGGCCAGATAGCCCTTCATCTTGTCGCCGGACTTGTTGAACGAAGACACATGCTCCACGGGATCGGTCAGCAGGAACCGGTGATAGCGTCCGAAATAGGAATGATGCGTGGCATACACGTTCAGGCGGAATCTCTCCTTCCGGACCGGCGACCAGACCATGTCCAGTTCCGGGTGGAGGGTGAAGCCGGCACCCGCACGGAGATAGAACTTCCCGGTGGTGGAAACCTTCGGCGCGGGTTTCAGTTCCACATAGTACGGCGAGAACTCATAGGCGCCCCGGTAGGGCTTCTCGAACACGGAATAGTCGAAATCCAGGTTGAACCGCGTCACCGTATCCGGCACCGCCATCTTCTGGGCGGGCTTGTTGATGGAGGAGGCGCCGCCCTCGTAGGCGTTCGTCACCTCCACGGTGGGATTCAGGTTCTGTCCGTAGGCCAGGGCGGTCACCGCCGCCGCGAAGGCCGTTGCGAGGATATGCTGTCTCATGGTGTGCTACTTATTAAGTTTCCGCAGCCGGAGTTCCACCTGGTCGAGGACCTCGTCCTCGGGGCCGTACGGGGTGTAACCGGACTTGATGCTGTCGAAGGTGGCCTTCGCCTGGGCCATGTTGCCGTTCTCGGCGAAGGTGTCGCCCAGGACGATGAAAGCCTTCGCGAGCCAGTAGTTCTGGCCCGAAGCCTTGGCCGAGAAATCGTACACCCGGTCCTGGATGCCGGCGAATTCGGCGCGGTCGAAGCGGTCCTGGATGATCAGGTAGGCGGCTTCGGCGCCTTCGTCGGTGGAAGGATCCTTGGCAAGTTGCTCGAAGATGCCGTAGGCTTCCGCACGGCGGCTCATGCCCAGGCAGGACTTTGCCCGCACATAGTCGGCCTCCCGCCTGACGGCGTCGGAGGAGCGGCGGTCGGAGCGGACGGCCTGCGCGGAGGCGAGCGCATCCTCGAACTCGCGGGCCTTGAAGGCGGAACGCATCATGCCCACGGAAGCGGCGTACTTGTTGTCATCCAACTGCGAGATTTCCAGCAGTTTCTGGTAGGAAGCGAAGGCTTTCGGGTAACGCTGCATCGAATAGGAGATGTCGCCGAGGCGCATATAGGCCGACTCCAGGAAGGAGCCTTCCAGGCCGCGGTTGAGCGCGGAGGCATAGTAGTCGGCCGCCTTCTCCTTGTCGTCCAGGCCGCGATAGCACTCGGCGAGATAGAACTCGGCCTCGGCCACCCTGGCGCCCTCGGGATACTTCTCGAGGTAACTCCGGAAGGTGGTCTCCGCTTTCGCGTAGTTGCCGCCGAGGAAGATTTCCTCCGCCGTGCTGAAGTAAACGTCTTCCTTCTGGGCTTCGGTACGGGATGCCTTGTCGCCCAGGCTGTTGACGAAGGCGATGTAGGCGTCGGGCTCCTGGCGGGTGCGGTAGATGGATTCGATGGCGAGGAGGGCGTCATCGGCAAATTCGCCGCCTTCGGTGGCCACCTGCTTGTAGTACTCGAGCGCCTTCGTGTCGTCACCGCCGTTGCGGGCGATCATGCCCAACTCCAGGAGGGCCCGCGTCGCGTAAGCGGGGTCGTCCGTGGAACTGCGGAGGGTCCGGAAAGTCCGGACGGCATCCTCCGGCTCGCCCACGGAGACGTAGGCGCGTCCCAGTTCATACATCGCCTCGGAATAGTACGGGGCCGACGGTGAAGCCTTCTTCACCCGCTCCAGGAACTGGACCTTGCGGGGGAAGTCCCGCACCAGGCCGCTGGCGACACCGGCCCGGAAGTACGGGTAGATGTCGTCCGCATCGGGATAGTCGGCCAGTTTCCGCTCGAAGGCGGCGATGGCGGTGGTATAGTCCTTCTGGAAGAAGTAGCAGTCGCCGATGCGGGTTTCGGCATCGGAACCGGCGGCGTCATGACGGCCGTTCAGGTAGTTGTTGAACCACTTCAGGGCGGCGGGATAGTCCTCTTCCTTGAAGAAAGTGTAGGCGATGTTGTACGGGATCAGGTCCCCTTCCTGCTTGCCGTCCAGGGCGGACAGGTTGTACAGGTCCATGAGGACGGTCCGGGCGTCGGCATACTTGCCGTCCCGGAAGTAGGATTCGGCCACCCAGTAGCGGGAAAGTTGGTTGAAGGGATCCTGCCGGGAGGAATAGTAGGCGGCGGCCTTCAAGTGCGGGACCGCATCGCGCCAGGAACCGTTCTCGATGAGTTGGTTCGCACGCAGGAAATACGCCTTCATGTAGTTGGACCGCATCCGGGGATCCAGTTCGTCGATGTTGTCGTAGGCGGCGACGGCGGCTTCGTAGTCGTGGTTCGCCAGGGCGGCCATCGCCATGTAACTGTAGATCTGGTCGCCCTTCGCCAGGGCGTCGTACCGCTTCATGTAGTCGTTGAAGGCCGATACGTCATTGTTCAGGTCGAAGGCCAGTTTCGCGTAGTTGAAGTACGCGTCCTCCTGGATGTCCTTGTTGAACGGAAGCGCGGCGGCGTCCTTGAAGGCTTCCAGGGCGGCCACCTTGTTCCGCAACTGGATGTAACTGTAGCCCAACTGGTAATTCGCGATCTGTCCCAGGGAGTCCGTGCGCTCGGGCATCTGGCCGAAGTTGTCCACGGCACCCTGCCAGTCCTCGACGGCGTACATGACGGAACCGGCGTAGAAGTAGTCGGAGCGGTTGCGGACCGTCTTTTCCTCCAGGTTCTTCTGGTAGTAGGAACGGGCCTTCTCCTTGTCCCCGAGGACGAGGTAGGCCTCGGACATGATGCGGGCGAAGTGGGCCTGGCGGTCCTCCGGGATCTTGTTGAAGATCTCCTCGCCGAACTTCACCACGTAGTTGTAGTCCTTCTCGTTGAAACGGCACTCGAGGATGTAGTAGTTCGCGAGTTGCGTGAACCGGGGGTCCTGCGCGGCCTTCGCGAACCAATCGGCGGCTTCGCGGAAATTGCCCTGCGAGTAGCAGACATAGCCCAGCGAGTACTGGGACGGGGCCGTGTAGTCGGAAGGAGGGAGGTTCTGCATCCGCTCCAGGACGGTCTGGGCGAGCGCGAGGTCGCCGCTGCCGAATGCGCTGTAGCCCTTCTTGTAGGCATATTCGGCGACCTGGTCCTTCATCAGTTCGTCCTGCACCACGGAATTGAACCGGTACAGCGCCTGGTCATAGACGCCGCGGTCGAACAGGTCCAGGGCCCAGCGGTAGTTCACCTGCGGGACCAGGGGGGATTCGGGCCAGCGGTCCAGGAAGGCTTCGGCCCGCTTCTCGTAGCCGGGAGACTGGAGTTCGATGGCGCAGAGGGCCGCATATCCTTCTGCTTCGCTGCCGGGGATGCGGTCCAGCAACTGCGCGGCTTCCGCGTACATGCCGTGCCCGTACAAGTCCAGGGCGCGGCGGTATCCGGGATTCTGGGCGGACGCGGCGGCGGCAAGGAAAACGGCCGCCACGGCCAGGATCAGTCTTTTCTTCATCTTCGTCGATATTATTTTACAAAAATACGAATTTTTCTGATTATCTTTGTGTAATCCAGTCCAAAAAAGCAATGGAACCCATCATCCAATTCAAGGGCGCAGACATCCTGGGCGGGGACAGCACCGTCATCTACGGCCTCGACATGTCCATCAATCCCGGCGACTTCGTGTATGTCGTCGGCAAGGTCGGTTCGGGCAAGACTTCCATCATCCGGACGATGACGGCGGAGAACCGGCTCCTCCGCGGAGAAGGCACCGTGTGCGGGTTCGACCTCCGTACCCTCCGTACAAAAGACATACCGATGCTGCGGCGCCGCCTGGGCGTCGTGTTCCAGGACTTCCAACTGCTGATGGACCGCAGCGTGGAGGCGAACCTGGAGTTCGTCCTGCGCGCCACCGGCTGGAAGGACCGGACCGCCCTCGACGACCGCATCGCCGAGGTCCTCAAGGACGTGGGCATGGAGACCAAGGCCCACAAGATGCCCCACCAACTCTCCGGCGGCGAGCAGCAGCGCATCGCCATCGCCCGCGCCCTGCTGAACCATCCGCAGGCCATCCTCGCGGACGAGCCCACCGGCAACCTGGACGGCGAAACCGCCGACGGCATCCTGAAACTCCTCCGCAAACTCAACGAGGAAGGGACCGCCATCGTGATGGTCACCCACAACCGGTCCATCTTCGAGCGCTACGCCGGCCGCGTCTTCTCCTGCGAGAACGAGAAATGCACGGAACTCATCGACGACGACACCTTCGACCTGGACCTCTCGATATGACCCGGAAAGAACGCTTCGCCGCCATCGTGGACTGGTTCGAGTCCAACGTCCCCGTCGCCGAGACCGAACTGCATTACGGCAATCCCTATGAACTGCTCGTGGCCGTCATCCTGTCGGCCCAGTGCACCGACCGCCGGGTGAACGTCGTCACCCCGCCCCTGTACGAACGCTTCCCCACCCCGCAGGACCTGGCTTCCGCCACCTTCGACGAGGTTTATCCCTATGTGAAAAGCGTTTCCTACCCGAATTCGAAGGCGACGCACCTGATCGCCATGGCGCAGAAACTCCTGGCCGATTTCGGCGGCGAGGTCCCTTCCGACATCGACGCGCTGATGACCCTTCCGGGCGTCGGCCGCAAGACGGCGAACGTCATCGCCTCCGTCGTCTATGACAAACCCGTCATCGCCGTGGACACGCACGTCTTCCGCGTCTCCCACCGGCTGGGCCTGTCCGACGGAAAGACGCCCCTGGAGGTCGAGCGCGACCTGGAGCGTCACATCCCCGAACACCTGCGCGCCCGCTCCCACCACTGGCTCATCCTCCACGGCCGCTACGTCTGCACCGCCCGCAATCCCAAATGCAAGGACTGCGGACTCCAGGAATGGTGCAAGGATTATCTGTCCAGGACTTAGGCTTTCTTCCGGTTCAGCAGCAGGAAGCCGACAGCGATGGCCAGCCCCAGGACGACGGCCGGGACGGAGGCTTCGGCACCGAAGGCGCCGCCCGTGAGCCACTCGGGACCGTCGATGACCGCCTTCAGGAGCGAACCCGTCTTATTCCCGGACACCGCAAAACCGAATACCGGCCCCTGGAAGAAGTTCCAGGACCAGTGGATGCCGATGGGAACCCACAGGTTCCCCGACCACTTGTAGGCCGCTCCGAGCATGAGACCGGCCTCGACGGCGATGGCGACGGAGGACCACACCGTGGCGTTGGAATTGGAGATATGGACGAACCCGAAAATCAGCGCGGACACGATCAGGGCGACCGTCGTTCCCCACTGCTCGTCAAACATCCGGAATACGATGCCGCGGAACAGGACTTCCTCCCCCACCGCGACGACCAGGAATGTGAAAAACGACGTGACCAGGGCGGCCCAGTCATTCCCGATCCCGTTGACCCGGTAGCCCCCGCACAGGGCGATGGTGCCCGTCACGAGGACGAAGAACAGGATTCCGACCCCGAAACCGATGCCCGTGTCGGGCAGGAGGCGCCGCATCGGCAGGTCCTCCGCCTTCAGGCCCCGGGTCCATTTCCACCAGCAGGCATACAGCAGCAGGTCCAGGGCCGAAGCCGCCACACACAGGAGGCCCAGGAGCCACAGCGGGGACTTGTAGTACTCCGCCAACGTTCTGGGTACGGAGATAAGTCCGTATGAGATCATGAACAGGAAGGAGCCCGCCAGAATCAGGAGCAGCCATTTCCACCAAATCCGTTTCGTTTCCATGGCTATCTGTTCTTCAAAATGTCGGAGACCGTATCCAGCAGGCGGATGGTCAATGCGTAATGGTCGCTCAGGACATCGTAGATGCCATCCTCCGAGAGCACGCCCCGTTTGAGGTCCTTTGGCAGTTTGCCGGCCTCATCGGCTTCGAAGTCTTCGCGCCAGTCGTCTTCATAGTAGGCCGCCAGTTCCTTCACGTCATCCTGGATACCTTCAAAGGCGTCAAGCGCCTTCTCCAGGTTCCCAAGGACGGGGGCGACCCGGTCCAGCAGCATCTCGAAATGCTGAATCCTTTCAATCTGTTCCATATCGTTTCTGGGTTACAATCAAATAGTTGCCTGCCTCCGCGGCCGCATCGACCCGGACGCCGAACAGGTGGATGTCCCCGCCCGAGGCGCAGCCGGTCTTCTTCCGCAGCAGATCCGACGTCATCAGCACATTCCGCGCGGTCACCTCGGCCTGCGGCCAGCGTTTCCCGGCCTCTTTCATCGTCCGGTTGTTCAAGGGCAGCACCTCCAGGACCTCGAACACCTTCCCGAATTGCCGCAACTCCTCCGGAACCGTCTTCCCCACATACAAGTGCGTATGCTGTCCCAGTTTGGTCAAGCCGAACCGCGCACAAGGCAGGTCGAACGCTCCGGCCTTGAGGAGGGCCTTTCCGGGTTCGAAGAGACAGATCTCTCCACTCCGCTTCGCTCCGGTCGAAAGGACAGATTCCTTCGCTACACTCGGAATGACAAGGGGGGCCTCGTCATTCCCGGCCTGACCGTTCATGTCATTCCCGGCTTGACCGGGAATCTCCATCACCGCCTCGTCTTCGACCACGAAAGTCGAACACGCCCCTTCCCAGTCCCTGTCCAGCAGGAACAGGAGTTCCTTGCACTCGCCTCCCGTCGATACCACGTGCACCTCACGCACATGTCCCAGCCGCTTGCAGGCCATCGTGATATCCGCCATCGGCGACAGTTTCAAAAGCACGTACCGGCTAGCCGCAAACAACTCCGGCAGCAGTCCCAGCACATCCGGCCTGCACTCCTCGATGAGGAAGACCTTCTTCCCGTCCTCCGCCCTCCGCGCCGGATCCAGATAGATGACATCCGGCTCGAACCCGGCCAGCACTTCCGCAACCTTCCCCGGTTCCACCCGGCCGTTCCCGAACCGCACGTTCTCTATGCCCAACTCCCTGAAATTCAACTCCGTCGCCCGTACCAATTCAACCTGCATCTCATTGTACAGCACCTCCTCCGCCACTTGCGCGAACGCCCATGCATCCACGCCCATCCCTCCGGTCAGGTCGGCTACTTTCAAGATTCCTCCATTACGCGCTGTATGACGGAGGGCGACCCTGGCTTTGTAACGTGCCGCAGCCGAGGAGGAACACTGCTCGCCGGATAATCTGAAGGGGTAAACCAGCGACGGGACCTCGTACCACTCGGGGACTTTCGTCCGGAGTTTCTTCCGCACCTCCAAGGTGTTAACGGCCAGGTCGATGTCCACGTCCGGGTAACGGTCCCGCGAGAGCAGGAGACGGACCGGGTCGTCGGCTTCGTGCTGCAGTATGAAATCGGCAAATGACATGCACCATCGCTTTTCCGTTGCAAAAATAGGCATAATTCGCTATATTTGTACGATACTAGGACAAACACTAAACACTGATACCATCATGAAAGATTACAAGGAAGTGGTCAAGAGTTGGCTCGAAGGCAATTTCGACGCCGAGACCAAGGCTGAAGTCAGGAAACTGCAGGAAACCGACCCCGTCGCCCTGGAAGACGCATTCTACCGGAACCTCGAATTCGGCACCGGCGGCCTCCGCGGCATCATGGGCGTGGGCACCAACCGGATGAACAAGTACACGGTGGGCATGGCCACCCAGGGCCTCGCGAACTACATCAAGGAGCACGTGGAAGGCGCCACCAGCGTGTGCATCGCCCACGACAGCCGCAACAACTCGCGTCTTTTCGCCGAAATCTCCGCCGACGTCCTTTCCAACAACGGCATCCACGTCTTCCTGTTCGAGTCCCTCCGTCCCACCCCGGAACTGAGTTACTCCATCCGCCTGAAGGATGCGACCGCCGGCATCATGGTCACGGCCAGCCACAACCCCAAGGAGTACAACGGTTACAAGGTCTTCTGGAGCGATGGCGGCCAGATCACCGCGCCCGTGGACAAGGACATCGTCGCCGAGGTCGCCAAGATCGAGGACCCGGCCGACGTCCGTTTCGCCCCGGTCGAAGGCACCGTTCCCGGCGGCATCGAGATGATGGGGGAAGAAGTCGATGAGTGCTACCTCAAGGATCAGCTTTCCCTGATGCTCTCCCCGGAATCCGTCGCCCGCCACGCGGACCTCAAGATCGTCTATACCCCGCTGCACGGCTGCGGCGTCAGACTCATGCCCGAAGCCCTCGCCCGCCTCGGCTTCAAGAACGTGATCCACGTTCCCGAGCAGGATGTGAACGACGGCAACTTCCCCACCGTGGTCTCCCCGAATCCGGAAGAGCCCGCCGCGATGAAGATGGCCCTCGAGAAGGCCGACGAGACCGGTGCGGACCTCGTCCTCGCCACCGACCCGGACGCCGACCGCCTGGGCATCGCCGTCCGTAACGACGAAGGGAAAATGGTCCAACTCACCGGCAACCAGACCTGGAGTTTCCTCACCTACTACATCCTCACCCGCTGGCAGGAACTCGGGAAACTGGACGGCAGGCAGTACTGCGTCAAGACCATCGTCACCAGCGAGTTGCTGGCCGCTATCTGCGAGCATTTCGGCGTGAAGTGCTACAACGTCCTCACCGGTTTCAAGTACATCGCCGAAATCCAGAAGCAGCAGGAAGGCAAGAACACGTTCATCTGCGGCGGCGAGGAGAGTTACGGCTTCAACCTGGGTGAATTCGTGCGCGACAAGTGCGCGCAGGTCGCCGGCTGCGCCGTCGCCGAATGCGCCGCCTGGGCCGCCGACCAGGGCATGACCCTGTGGCAACTCCTCCAGAAGGTGTACAAGGAATACGGCCTGTACGTGGAAAAGATGGTTTACATCGTCCGCAAGGGCAAGTCCGGCGCCGAGGAAATCCAGAAGATCATGGCCGACTACCGCGCCTGCCCGCCGAAGGAAATCGCCGGAAGCCCGCTCGCGAAGGTCATCGACTACAACAAGCCCGAGGAGACCGGACTCCCGAAGTCCAACGTCCTGCAGTTCTTCAACGAGGCCGGAGACGTGGTTTCCGTCCGCCCGTCCGGCACCGAGCCCAAGATCAAGTTCTACTTCGGGGCACGCGGTGACGACGCCCCCGCGAAGATCGAACTCCTGAAGGCGCAGTTCATCAGTTAGATCCGGATTCCGCCCTATTCCTTCTTATAGACGCGGAGCATGCGGACGTCCTCCAGGGGACGGTCGTTGGCGTCGGTTGCGACTTTCTGGATGGCCTCCAGGACTTCCATCCCGCTGACGACCTCCCCGAAGACGGTATATTGGCCGTCCAGGTGAGGGCTTCCGCCCACCCGTTTGTAAACCTCCCGCATCTCGGGAGTCAGTTTGACCGTGCCGCCGGTCTGACGGTCCAGCCGGGCCTGGGCGCGGTCCAACTGTTCTTCAGTCATCGGGCTCCCCATCATGAAGCAGAACTGGGAGGCGCAGGACTCCCGGTCGGGATTCGTGTCGTCTCCCTCCCGGGCCGCATTGACCACGCCCTTGTGATGGAAGATGCCCTTGTCCAGCCGGAATTCGGCCGGGACGCGCCAGTCGGGTTCCCCGTCGCCGAGTTCCTGCCCCGGAGCGGCGTACTTCGAGTTGGGATCGCCGCCCTGGATGACGAAATTGTCGATGACCCGGTGGAAAAGGAGGCTGTCGAAATAATGTTCCTCCGCGAGCCGGATGAAGTTGTCCCGGTGCAACGGGGTCTCGTTGTAGAGTTTGAACTCCACGGTTCCCATCGTCGTCTCCACGACCATCACCGTCTCTTTCTCCGTTTTCTGTCCGCACGACACCGCCGCGAGGACAAGGACCGACAGGCCCAGGATGAGCGTTCTCATTTGCGTCCGATTTTCAGGTTGAATCCGTGCAAATATCGCCAAAACTGACTACTTTTGCAACAAGATATACCTGTGAACGACTATGACCAGACCCTTCCTCGTGATTCTTTCCGCCGCCGTCCTCCTCGCCGGATGCACCGCGGCACCCCGGTATGACGACCCTGACACGCAGGCCGCATCGGCCCTGGCGCACCGGCTCCTCGGGAAAACCGCCGACAAGATCGAGTTCCGCCGTGCGGAGGCCGCCTCGGACGTGTTCCGCCTCAGTTCCAAAGGCTCCCGCATCGTCATCGAAGGCAACAATGCGAACTCGATGGCGGTGGGCCTGAACCACTACCTGAAGTACTACTGCCTCGTGAACGTAGGCTGGTTCTCCTGGGACAGGATCGACGTTCCCAGGAAACTCCCGAAGGTCGCCGAGCCCGTGGAAGTGAAGGCCCGGGTGGAGGACCGCTTCTTCCTCAACTACTGCACCTACGGCTACACGATGCCCTGGTGGCAGTGGAGCGAGTGGGAGCATTTCATCGACTGGATGGCCCTGCAGGGCATCAACCTTCCCCTCGCCATCACCGGCCAGGAGGCCATCTGGTATAGGATCTGGACCGAACTGGGCCTGACCGACGAAGAGGTCCGGACCTATTTCACCGGCCCCGCGCACCTGCCCTGGCACCGGATGCTGAACATCGACCACTGGGGCAGCCCGCTTCCGATGTCCTGGCTGGACGGCCAGGCGGAACTGCAGAAGAAGATCGTCGCCCGGGAGCGGGAACTGAACATGCGTCCCGTCCTGCCCGCATTCGCGGGTCACGTTCCGCCGGAACTGAACCGGATCTACCCGGATGCGCAGATCGAGCGGATGAGCGACTGGGCCGGCTTCGACCTGGAGGACTATCCGTACTTCCTGGACCCGATGGATCCGCTCTTCCCCGTGATCCAGAAAAAGTTCGTGGAAAAGGAAACGGAAATCTACGGGACGGACCACATCTACGGCATCGACCTGTTCAACGAGATGATTCCGAAGAGTTGGGAGCCCGACTATCTCTCCCGCGTGAGCCGCCAGTGCTACGAATCCCTCGCGGCGGCCGACCCGGACGCCGTCTGGCTGCAGATGACCTGGCTGTTCTGGAACGAGCGGCAGTACTGGACCCAGGACCGCATCGAGCCGTACATCACCTCCTATCCGGCCGGGAAATCCCTCCTGCTGGACTACTACTGCGAGCGCCAGGAAGTCTGGCGCCAGACGCAGAGTTACTACGGCGTGCCGTTCATCTGGTGCTACCTGGGCAACTTCGGCGGCAACACCTACCTCGCCGGCAACTTCGCGGACATCGACCGGCGCATCGAAGGGACCTTTGCGGAGGCCGGCCCGAATTTCAAGGGGCTCGGCTCCACCCTGGAAGGCTTCGACTGCAACCCGTTCATGTACCAGTTCGTGTTCGAGAAAGCCTGGGACATCCCGCAGCACAAGGACCTCGCCGTGTATGGGCAGGCGCTGGCCGACAGCCGCCTCGGACTTGCCAGCGAACCCGGACGGGAAGCCTGGAGAAACCTGCTGAACGAAATCTACGTGGACCGTTCCGTTCCCGGTCACTCCCCCATCATGAACCTCCGGCCGTCCTTCGGGCGCTCTTCCTCCTACCACTCCAGCGTCCGTTTCACCTATGAGAACGAGAAACTCCTGGAAATCATCCGGAAACTCCTGGAGGTCGATTCCCATGCCAGCGCCTACGAGTTCGACTTGGTGAACCTGACCCGCCAGTATCTCTCCAACCGCTTCGAGGCCCTCTTCGCCGATTACAAGAAGGCCTATGAAGACGGTTCCCGCGATGCCATGGCCAAGTTGAAGGCCGCCCTGCTGGACACCTTCGACCGGATGGAGGAACTCCTCTCGACGCAGTCCTACTTCCTTGTCGGGAAGTGGATCGCGGATGCCCGCGCCTGGGGCGCCACACCGGAGGAATCCGACTACTACGAGTCCAACGCCCGCAACCTCCTCACCACCTGGGGAGACCGCGGCAACATGCTCACCGACTATGCGGACCGCACCTGGGCCGGCCTTGTAAGCACCTACTACAAAGGACGTTGGAAGATGTTCCTGGACAAGGTCGATGCCTCCCTGGACGCCGGCGTCGAATTCGACGAGGAAGGTCTCCTCGATGCCTTGAAGGACTTCGAGTACGAATGGTGGTCCGAGCGGCCCGGTACCTTCGCCAGTACGCCGAACGGCGACCCGAAGGCCGCCGTCCGCAAAGTGTTGGAAGCGCTGTAACTACATCCGCTCGGGCAGTTCGATCCCGAGGATGCCCATGGCGCAGCGGAGCGTCCGGGCCATCACGGAAATCAGTTCCAGCCGGAACTTCAGGATACCCTGGTTCTCCTCCCGGAGAATCGGGGTATCGTGATAATACTGGTTGAACTCCTTCGCCAGGTCGTATGCGTAGTTCGCGAGGACGGCGGGGCTGAGGGCCGCGCCGGCTTCGGCGACCTTCCCGGGGAAGGTGCCCAGCAACTTGATGAGCCGGATCTCCTTCGCGGAAGGGACGAGGTCGGTGGTGATATCCGCCGGGCCGAACGCCACCGTGGCCTTGCGGAGGATCGAGCAGATGCGGGCGTGCGTGTACTGGATGAAGGGGCCGGTGTTGCCGTTGAAGTCGATGGATTCCTTCGGATTGAAGAGCATCGTCTTCTTGGGATCCACCTTGATGATGAAGTACTTGAGGGCGCCCAGGCCGATCATGCGGTACAGCCTTTCCTTCTCTTCCTCACTGATATCGGCGAGTTTACCGCTTTCCTCGGAGGTTTTCTTCGCCTCCTCGTACATGCTCTGGATAAGGTCGTCGGCATCGACGACGGTACCTTCGCGGGACTTCATCTTGCCTTCCGGGAGTTCCACCATGCCGTAGGAGAGGTGGTAGATCTGGTCCGCCCAGTCGAAGCCCAGTTTCTTGAGGATGAGTTTCAGCACCTGGAAGTGGTAGTCCTGCTCGTTGCCCACGACGTACACGTGGGAATCGAGGTCGTACCGGGTGAAACGGCGCTCGGCAGTGCCGAGGTCCTGGGTGATATAGACGGAAGTGCCGTCGCCGCGGAGGACCAGTTTGCGGTCCAGGCCGTCGGCCGTGAGGTCGCACCACACGGAGCCGTCGGCTTCGCGCTCGAACACGCCCATTTCCAATCCCTTCTGCACCAGTTCCTTACCGAGAAGATAGGTCTCGGACTCGTGGTCCACCTGGTCGAAGGTGATGCCCAGGGCGGCGTAGGTCTCGTCGAAACCGGCATAGACCCAGCCGTTCATCATGGACCACAGGGCGCGGACCTCCGGATCCTCCTGCTCCCACTTGACGAGCATCTCGTGGGCTTCCTTCAGGGAAGGGGCGGCCTTCTTGGCCTCGTCCTCGGTCATCCCCTGCTCCATCAGTTGCTTCACCTCGGCCTTGTACATCTTGTCGAAGGCCACGTAGCAGTCGCCGACGAGATGGTCGCCCTTGATGCCGGTGGATTCCGGGGTCTTGCCCTGGAACTCCTTCTGCCAGGCCAGCATGGACTTGCAGATATGGACGCCGCGGTCGTTGACGATCGTGGACTTGATGACCTCGTTGCCGCAGGCCTTAAGCAGGCGGGACACGCTGTCACCGAGGAGGTTGTTGCGGATATGCCCGAGGTGGAGGGGCTTGTTCGTATTGGGCGAGGAGAACTCCACCATGATGCGCTTGCCGGTGGGAGCAAGTTGGCCGAACGACGCATCAGCGGCGATCTCCGCGAACGTCTCGTCCCAATACACGGCGGCGAAGGAAA
>JAEEGG010017553.1_pt1 | contig 14688 bp, 10 predicted proteins | sample 9134161 | NCBI WGS metagenome assembly JAEEGG01 (sample SAMN16246543, study PRJNA631951) | gut metagenome | biome: gut microbiome; feature: rumen; material: CR-attached | host: Bos | place: Iran: Karaj | collected 2018-10
TGCAGTGTTTTCGGTAAGTAGTACCGATTCTGTAGTTTTTTCTCCCGGCAATTTGCAATGGAGTGCCACCAATGGAGGCAACATTGCCACCACCCATGTTGTAGCAGGCAATGGTACGGCCGCCGGTACGTGGCGTTTTGCTTCCAATCAATGGGATATGATAGGTTCTGCTAATGGTAATATTTCTTCTACCGATACCGGTTGGATAGATTTGTTTGGCTGGGGGACCAGCGGGTATAGTAATAAATATCCTTATATGACTAGTATTACCTCTACTGATTATGGCAATGGAAATAATAGTATTGCAGGTACCAATTATGATTGGGGAGCATATAATGCCATTTACAATCCCAAAACCCAAACAACCGATGCTCCGGGCACATGGCGTACTCTGACTAAAGATGAATGGGTTTATTTGTTAAACACTCGTCCGACTGCTTCAAGCATACGTTATGCAAAAGCTACAGTATGTGGAATTGTGGGGTTAATCATTGTTCCTGATAATTGGAGTAATACTTATTATCCATTAACCAACGTGAATACAGCAAGTGCGGCATATACATCCAATATTATTGGTGCAACTGACTGGACTAAAATGGAAAATGTAGGTTGTGTCTTCCTGCCTGCTGCTGGCTACCGTAGTGGGTCTTCGGTCAGCAATGTCGGTTCTAGCGGCGGCTACTGGTCGGCTACGTACTACGATAGAGGTGGCGCGTACAATTTGAACTTTAATTCAAGCTATCTTTATCCCTCGGCCAACGACAACCGCTACTACGGTAGGTCTGTCCGCCTTGTTAGGGATGTTGAGTAGGTGAAGTAAGAAAGGTGATGTGGGCAAACAAGTATCAGTGAATTTGTCTGCTTAGAAAACAACTCCGATAGACAGGTTGACTACATCGTGGAAATAGCGGCTGTCGGCGTTTTTACCCAAAGATTTAAAGGCTTTTCGATAGGCAATGTCTAACGAAAGATTGCTAATATCGATGCCAATGCCCGCCATGGCGTCTCCGTTGTGAAGGCGGACTTGGTCTTTGTTGAATTCAATTTTGTTGTTCGATAAGCGGACTATTCCTCTATATTGTGCACCGACTGCGAGTCGCAGCGACACCTTGTTCCAAAAAAACGCGTAGCCTATCCACATGGGCACGTTGAGTTGCCCCAGTTCTACGGCAGAAGTGAAGTTGATGGCGGTGTCGGCATTGAAAACTTGCATTTTGTTGACAAAATAATACAAACCCACTTGTCCGTAAAGATGGCGGCCAACTCGGCAAAATGCCCCTATTTCAAAGTTAAGAGATTGTTCTATGTTGAAATGGTTGCCGAAATCTTTTTGGCAGGTAGGCAGATCAAAGCCAAATTGGACACCGCCTCGTACCAAGTGTTTAGGTTGTGCCGCAACTGTCCGACAAAGGATAGCAATGGCTAATGCCAACAAAATCTTTTTTATCATAAATCTAAAGACATTTGAATGCCAGGGTCTTCAAAACCGGAATCGTCTTCGTTGTCATCTTTGTCGGTTTTTTCCGGCAAGGTGTATTCTTCGTCAACTGATTCTTCGGTAACAACTTCCTCTTCCGGTTCTTCGTAAGGAAGCGGCTCTAATTCATTGAAATTTTTAATATTGTCAATAGCAATCTTCTTACCTTTATTTTTGATACGACCTATTTCAACATAGCTGTCAGGACTAAGCGTTTCGGTAGATTTCTTTTTGTCTTTATCTACGCAAACCACTTCTATTTGAGGTAAATAGTTGTTGCTAAGCAATACAAAAGTTTGATTTTGTTCTTTGAAGACAAAGTCCACGCGTTTGTCGGAAACAATGGGCAAGAAACGTTTGATAAAATATTTGTTTTTTTCACCGTCTAAATAGATGACAGTGATAGGTTTGTTGGTTTTTAGTTTTTCAATGGCAATGAGGTTGTCGTCGAAATGCACCGAAGAGTCAAAGCCGGTAATTTTGTAGTAACCTTCTTTGTAGAAGGCGATAATTTTGTCGTTGGCAGAGAAGTTGCCGAGCAGATAACCATGTTTTTCGGTATTGAGACGATTGATGCTGTCGTCAAACCAAACCTCCAAGTCTCCCAAAGTGGAAGTGCCTTTTCTTAGCAGGGTAACGCTTTTGACAGGGTTTTTGGTAACAATATTTCCCAAAGAGTTACGACCTTTTATTTGCAAGGTGCCGAAGTCGAATTCAAAGTTGGTTTTTTTGAGTTTGGGTTTCGGTTTCAACACCACTTTCACCACTTCTGATTCACCGTTTTTGTTGGCAGAGAAGTGCAAGATTTTGGAGCCGGGTTTGCCTTGTGTGATATCGTATTCCTTGTCTCTGGAAATGCCTCCTACGGCAAAACGCTTGGCATAAGAAGTTCCCAATTTTCCGTCTGTATAGATTAAATTATAGATAGTACGTTCGTCTTTACGCTTGAAAATATCTATATAGATAACATTGCCGACAAATTGCTTTTCGGAAACTTTTGTAATAATAAACTTGCCGTCTTCTTTAAAGACAATCAATTCGTCTATATCGGAGCAGTCGAACAAATATTCGCTTTCGGTTTTCTTCAATCCCGTGCCGATAAATCCATTGGTTCTGTCAATATACAATTTTTGGTTGGCAACGGCAACGGTTGGTACGGAGATATTGTCAAAATTGCGGATTTCGGTTTTACGCTCTCTGCCGACACCGAATTTTTTCTTGATTTGTTTAAAATAGTTGATAGTGTAGTCTGTCAAATGGGCCAAGTTGTTTTCCACTTCGTCCATATACATTTCTATGCCCGCCAATTTTTCTTCCGCTTCTTTGATGTCGAATTTAGAAATTTTTCTAACAGGTTTTTCTGTCAACTTCACTACATTGTCGTGAGTGATTTCTTGTTTGAACATAGACCGGTAAGGGTCGAAAGCCCTTTCAATGTTTTCTAATTGTGCTTCAAAACTTTCTTGGTCGTCTTTTTCCAATTCTTTGTAGATACGTTTTTCAAAGAACAATTTTTCCAACGAAATCCAGTGCCATTGGTCTGCCAATTCCTGCCATTGGATTTCCAATTCTTTTTGCAACAATTTTTTGGTATTGAAAGTATTGGCACGCAAAATATATTTTACATCGGTGAAAATAGGTTTGTCGTCTTCTATCACGCAGGCAGCAGGCGAAATCGCCAACTGGCAGTTGGTAAAGGCATACAAGGCGTCAATAGTTTGGTCAACCGATGCATTGGCTGCCAAGGTGAGTAATATTTCCACTTTGTCGGCGGTTCTGTCAAAAATTTTGACAATAGGAATTCTTCCTTTTTTGATGGCTTTTTCTATGTTGTCAATCAACTGTGAAGTGGTGGTAGTATAGGGTATTTCGGTAATTGCAAGTGTTTTCTTGTCAATTTGTTCTATTTTTGCACGAATTTTTACCTTTCCTCTTTTTGCACCATTTCTATAGTCGTTTACATCTATGTAGCCGCCGGTAGGAAAGTCCGGATAGATTTCAAAATCTTTGTTTTGCAAAATAGCGATAGATGCATCTAACAATTCGTTGAAATTGTGTGGCAATATAATGGAATTGAGACCTACACCGATGCCGGAAGTGCCTTGTGCTAACAAAAGCGGGAATTTTATCGGTAGGCAAATCGGTTCTTTATTGCGGCTGTCGTACGACGATTTCCATGCAGTTGTTTTCTCGTTGTAAGCCACTTCCAAAGCAAATTTCGACAGGCGTGCTTCAATATAACGGGCGGCAGCGGCTTTGTCACCGGTGAAAATATTACCCCAGTTACCTTGACAGTCTATCAGTAAATTTTTTTGTCCTAAATTGACCAAGGCCTCTTCAATAGAGGCATCTCCATGAGGGTGATATTTCATGGTGTTGCCGACAATGTTGGCAACTTTGTTGTAGCGGCCGTCTTCCAATTCCCACATAGAGTGAAGAATACGTCTTTGAACAGGTTTCAAGCCATCTTCTAAATGAGGAATGGCACGATCTAAGTTGACATACGAAGCGTAGTCCAAAAACCAATTCGAAAACATATCTCTTATGTGATATACTTTTTGAATGTAATTTTCTTCGCTTTCAGAGGTAAGCTCTTTGGCAGGTTGTTCTATAGGGTTGTTCGTTTCAATTTCTTTGTTGTGAGAATCTTCCATTAAATATCGCTTATAATTTGCTTTGATGAAAATATCTTGCAAAATTACTTTTTTTTTACACAACAAATGTTAGCATCCGCAATATATTTTTAACAAAAAATGTTTAATTTTTTTAATATGAAAAATCAGTCAACAAAGTCATAAAAAAATGCTATTTTTGCCAATTCATAAAAAAGGATTAATTTTGAAGATATTTGTTGTTTTATCAAGGGTTCCTTTCCCTTTAGAAAAAGGTGATAAATTGCGGGCTTACAATCAGTTAAAGATTTTGTCAGAACGCCACGACATCTATTTGTTTGCTCTCAACGACAAGTCTTTGCATCCGGAGGCAATGCAAGAACTATCATCTTTTTGCACACAAGTAAAGATTTTTAAATTGCACAAACTTTCTATCTTGTGCAATATGCTTAAATTTTTCTTCAAGGGTCTACCCATTCAGTGTGGCTATTTTTTCAACAATCGCTATAAAAAACGTATCAACGAGGCAATAGACGAGATAAAACCCGATGTTATTTACTCACAATTGATACGCACAGCGGAATATGTTCGCCATCGTAAAGAGAAAAAAGTACTTGACTATCAAGATGTTTTCTCAAAAGGTATGTACAGAATGATGCAAAAATCTACTTTTCTTAAGCGTTGGTTGTGTAAAATGGAGTACAATCGTTTGAGAAAATACGAAGTGGATGTTTTTGCGGATTTTGATGAAAAAACAATTATCACGCAAGTAGATAGAACAATGATAGAACATTATGCCGCCAGCGAAATAGTAGTTGTTCCCAATGGTGTTGACAGTACCTATTTTGTCCCTCAGCATGTGGAGAAAAAATATGACATTATTTTCACCGGCAACATGTCCTATTTGCCCAATATTGTTGCATGCGAATATATTGCCCATGAAATTTTGCCCGAATTGCTCAAAAGGGAGCCTCATATAAAAATAGCCCTTTGCGGTGTCGATCCATCTCCGAGAGTGTTAGCATTGAAAGGTGAACATATAGAGGTAACCGGCTGGGTGGAGGATATAAGAAGTTATTATGCCATGTCTAAATTGTTTGTGGCGCCTATGGAAATAGGTACAGGATTGCAAAACAAATTGTTAGAAGCTATGGCTATGGGTATTCCTTGCATTACTTCACCTTTGGCAAGCCAGCCTATCAAGGCAGTTATCAACAAAGAAATTATTGTCTGCAATAGTGTTTTGGGCTATGTGGACGAAATTGTAAATTTGCTGCATAATCAACAATTATACGAAATGCTGTCACAAAATGCTTGTTGTTACGTAAAAGAACATTATAATTGGCAGCAAACAACAAAGATTTTGGAAAATTTGCTGGAAAAATTGAATAATAAATGTTAACTTTGCATTTGTAAAATAGAAAAAACGAATACTATGAATAATATGAGAACTTTAAAGATGGTAGCTATCTTGTTGATAGGAATAATCTTGTGTGGAAGTGTGGCTTACGGACAGTCTAAAAATGATCCGAAAAAGCCTGCCAAAAAAGCATCAAAAGTACAAGTGGACCCTACTTTGTTGTCAGAAGACAAGGTGCCGGCACCGGTATTGAAAACTTTTAAGAAAAGATTTTCCACTGCTACCGAGATGCAGTGGCATTCCACTCCTAACGACACCATTGTCATGGTTTATTATGTGATGCGAGAAGTGCCAATGGAATCCGAATTCGGAGCATCCGGTTATTGGATAGAAACCAGAGAGACTGCCGACCCTGAAAAATTGTTGTCGGCATGTTACAAAACTTTGGATGTTTTCTATCAAAACTATAAAGTGAAGTCAGCTTACAAAATTACCCGAAGCGACAAGAATAACCAATTCTTAATTAATATTTTAGAGCCACAAAATGCCAAATCGCAGCAACTTACAAAAGTCTATTTAGACAAATCGGGTCGTTTTATTAAAGCGGAAGCTCCTGAAGAAAAAATAGGTGCAGAAGATAACGTAGTTGATAAAAAAGCCTCCAAAGAAGAGGCAAAAATTAAAAAAGAATTTGAAAAAGACAGACAATTAGATATCTATCCGGCAAAAATCAGCGGAGATGAATTGCCTAATAGCATTCAACGTTGGATAGACAAAAATTATCCTGATTATCTTGTCAAAAAAGTGGACTATACTACAGATGAAGATTTTGAAGCAGAAGGCAATATATATATAATAATGATTCAGCGGAGCGGTATCAACCAACCTTATGCAACAGTTTGGTTTACCCGTGATGGAGATTTCTTGCAGTTGCAGGACGATTTCAAAAAAGAACAAACAGTTGTAGAGGAGAAAGTAAAACGACCTGTTACAGAGGAAGTGAAACGAGCCTTTGAAGAAAAATATCCAACTGTAAAAACTGTCCAATGGGAAGAAGACGAAGATGGCAATTGGGTGGGAAATTTCACCGATAAATATGGTCAAAACTATGCTTTTTACAGCAATAGCGGTGTTTGGTTTTATACTAGAAATGTGATAGATTATGCAAAGGTTCCTTATGCAGTTCGTACAGCAGTAGAAACTAATTATCCCAAATATACGGTCATGAATGCTTATAAAGTGTCTGCACCGGAAAAGAAGCCATATTATACCATAGAACTTTATTTAAAGAAAGATAAATCAACCCTTATAGTGGATTATCAACAAACGGGCAAACCGTTAGAATAGTCGAATGGAACAACTGGAGTTGTTAGCACCGGCAAAGCACCTTGAAATGGCAAAATTGGCCATTAATCATGGTGCTGATGCTGTTTATATGGGTTGCTCCGATTTTGGTGCCAGACACAATGCCAGCAATTCTATTGCCGATGTGGCTGAGGCGGTAATATATGCACATCGCTATCATGCCAAAGTGTATGTTACCCTCAATACTATTTTGTTTGACAACGAGTTGGAACATGCCCGTACCATGTCATATCAGTTATACAATGCAGGAGTAGATGCTCTATTGATACAAGACATGTCCTTATTGCAGATGGATGTGCCACCCATAGCTTTGCATGCAAGCACCCAAATGAACAATGTGGATGTTGAGAAAATACGGCAGTATAAAAATTGGGGTATCAGTCGAGTAGTGCTGGCTCGAGAACTATCATTGAAAGAGATAGAAAATATTTATCAAAATTGTGATATAGAATTAGAATGTTTTGTACACGGGGCATTGTGTGTTTGCTATAGCGGACAATGCTATATGAGTTATCATATAGGGCAACGCAGTGCCAATCGTGGCGTTTGTGCCCAGCCATGTCGCTTGAAATATGTTTTGAAAGATGAAACCGGCAAAGAAATACTAAAGCCACAGCATTATCTTTCGCTCAAAGATATGAATAGAATCAACTATTTGGCAGACATGGCAAAAGTTGGTGTAAGGTCTTTCAAAATAGAGGGCAGATTAAAAGACGAGTCTTATGTCGCCAATGTTGTCAGTGCCTATCGGCAGCAATTAGACAAAGTGATAGAAGATAACGCGGAATACGGGCATGCTTCGTTGGGAACATGTACGTTTGGTTTTTTGCCGGACTTGGAAAAAACTTTTAATAGAGGTTATACAAACTATTTCATTACAGGTGAACGCCAGAAAACGGCTAACCATAGTACGCCAAAGTCTATCGGAAAATATTTGGGCGTGGTGAATGAATTGCATCATGGTGGTTTCCGTATCAATACCAACGAAATTATTGTCAATGGGGATGGTTTGTGCTGGCAGGATTCCACAGGAGAATGGGTGGGAATGAATGTGAATGCAGTTGACGGAAAATGGATAAAATGTACCGATTGGACAGATATTTCTCTGGGGACCAAGGTATATCGAAACTACGACAAACAATTTTTCTCTTTGTTAAAAACGGAGAAAACCATTCGCAAAATTGCTGTTTGTTTGCAGATAAAAGAAAAAGATGAAAAAATTGTCTTGCAATTGGTAGATGAGCAAGGAAATACATCGCAAATTATCACCCCGATACCAAGCGATTTGGCAAAAAATCAAGATTTGGCAATCAAAAATATGCAAACACAGTTGGCAAAGAGTGGAGATGCTATTTTTAGTGTAAAATCGGTGGAGATAGCCTTGCAACAGGTGTATTTTTTTACCATGTCGCAGTTGAATGCCATGCGGAGGCAATTGTTTGAGCAACATGAAAAAAAATTGCTGGACATATACCAATGCCCGCCACCTGCCGAGCGAAAAACAGAAAAATTCTATTTAGATGAGTTGGACTATCATTATAATGTTAGTAATCATTTGGCAAAAGCATTTTATGAAAAAGTAGGTGCAAAAGTGTTAGAATTTGCACCGGAATATTCGCAAAAAACTTCCGGAAAAGAAGTTATGCGGACGAAATATTGTCTAAGAAATGAATTGAATGCTTGTCTTAAAAAACAAGGTGCCGGTCAGTTGCCGTCGAAATTGGTGTTAAGTTATGAAGAAAAAGATTTTGCTGTCACCTTTGATTGTGTGCATTGTCAGATGATATTGACACCGATGGAAAAATAAATATTTAGAAATTTTTTGCTGATAAAAATTTATTGTTGAAATAATTCAGTAAAAAATGTTATCTTTGCAACATGATGTTAAAAAGAAAAATACAAAATAAATTGACGGATTTTGTCAACGAGGTAAAATCCAATCATCCTGTGTTAACCACCATACCATCAGCAGGAAAAGTTTGTATGTTTTTTTCTTTTAACACTTTGCAACAATGGCAGGAGCAAGCAGCTATAGTGAAAAATTGGGAAAACGGCATGTTGGAAAAATGTACGATTTTTTGCTATATCAATAGTTATAAGGTAAATGACACTTTAAAAATGTCTTCTTCCAATGTTTGTTTGATAAGTAAAAAAGATTTTAGTTTTATGGGAGATATTAGCAAGCAGATTCTTCCAAAACTAAATCAGCCATTTGATTTATTGATAGACATGTCTGCAAATGTTGACGAACATGTATTGCTTTTGCAAGCGTCAACGCCTGCAAAGTTGCGGGTAGGCAGAAATCCTCAGCAAGCCATGTATTACGATATGGTGGTGAGTGTTGACGATAGTCAACCAATAGCATTTTATTTAACTCAAGTAGAAAAATATTTAACACAATTAGCAAAATAATAAATATCAATACAATGAAGAAAAATTTTGTAAGTTTAGCAGTGGCCACTGCACTGGTTTTTGCAACAAGTGCAGCTATGGCATGTACCAATTTCTTAGTTACTAAAGGAGCTAGTACAGACGGTTCCACGTTTATTTCCTATGCAGCCGATTCTCATACATTGTACGGAGAGTTGTACTATCGTAAGGCTGCCACCTATCCTGCCGGAACTATGTTTACCGTTTATGATTGGGATAGTGGTAAAAAATTGGGTGAAATACCACAAGTTGCCAAAACCTATTCTGTTGTCGGCAATATGAATGAATGCCAATTGGCTATAGGGGAAACTACCTACGGCGGTTTGGAAGATTTGTACAAACCAAATGGTATAATTGACTATGGCAGTTTGATTTACCTTACTTTGCAACGTGCCTCCAATGCTCGTGAGGCTATCAAGACTATGGCAGAATTGCTGGCAACCTATGGCTATGCAAGCGAAGGTGAATCTTTTTCAATCGCAGACCCTAATGAAGTTTGGGTGATGGATTTGATTGGAAAAGGTGAAAAAATAAATAATAAAAAATGGACAAAAGGAGCAGTTTGGGTAGCTCGTAGAGTGCCGGACGGCTACATTTGTGCTCATGCCAATCAAGCCCGTATTACTACTTTCCCTATGGAAAAACAATCTAAAAATAGTATTAGTAGCAAAAATTTGAAACGTATTTTTGAAAAAGATATAGACGTAGTTTATGCATACGATGTAGTGGAATTTGCTCGTATGAAAGGTTTATATAGCGGCAAAGATGAAGATTTTAGTTTTTGTGAAACTTACAATCCGCTTACCTTTGGAGGTGCAAGAGGTTGTGAAGCACGTGTTTATGCTTTCTTCCATCGTGCTGCAGACAATATGCAACAATACGAAGATTATGCCATGGGGCATAATTTGAAAAATAGAATGCCATTGTGGGTGAAGCCATCCAAGAAAATCAGTGTGTTAGACATGATGTCATTCATGCGTGACCACTACGAAGGTACTGCCATGGATATGACAAAAGATTTGGGTGCAGGTCCTTATAAATGTCCTTATCGTTGGCGTCCTATGGGTTGGGAGATAGATGGAAAAACCTACGTTCACGAACGTGCCACTTCCACCCAACAAACCGGATTTTCTTTTATCGCACAATGTCGTTCTTGGTTGCCCAATAAAGTGGGTGGCATTCTTTGGTTTGGCGTAGACGATACTTATAGCACCGTTTATTGTCCTATGTATTGTGGTATTACTCAAATACCATTGTACTTCCAAGAAGGCAATGGAAATATGGTAACCTATTCTCCAACATCTGCATTCTGGTTGTTCAATCAAGTTGCCAATTTTGTATATTCCCGTTACGATGCCATGATAGTGGATTTACAAAAAGTACAAAGTACTTTGGAAACCGGCTATGTAAAATCGGTAGCTGACAATGATGCAAAAGTGAAAAATCTTTCCGGTGACCAATTGACAGCCGCTTTGAATAAATATTCCAACGAGCAAGCTGACAATATGTTCACTGCATGGACCAACCTAAGTCATTATTTGTTGGTAAAATATATGGATGGAAATATCAAGAAAGAAAAGGACGGTCGTTTTATGGAAAGTGAAGACCGTCCGGGACAAAATGTCTTCCCCGATCAGCCAAGATATCCTGACTGGTGGTATAGAAAAATAGTGGAAGATCATGGAGATGTTTTGATTCAAAAATAAAAGAATTATACAAATTTCTGATAGAAATAAAATATTTAGCATTTATTGAAACCAAAAACTATGAAAGAGATGAAAAAGGTAATGATGTTAGTCGTCGCAGTCGCAACTTTAATGTTAACGGGCTGCAAAAAAGAATTCACCATTACAGTGCAATCCAACAATTCAGCATGGGGTAGTGTAACAGGTGGCGGTACCTATGCCGAAGGAACTGTGATATCTATAGAAGCGAAAGCAAATAGCGGTTATCAATTTGTTTCTTGGCAAGACGGCAATACCAGCAATCCGCGTTCTATCACGGTAAAATCAAATGAAACCTATAAGGCGACATTTGAATGTATCTTATTGTTTTCTGTTTCTGAAACAGAGACAGTGTATTTTTCTCCCGGCAATTTGCAGTGGTGTGCCACAGGCAGCCATCAAGTGGCAGATGGTACAGCGGCAGGCACATGGCGATTTGCCCCCAATCAGTGGGATACTATTGGTGCTGCCAACAACAACATAGATTCTGCCTATACAGGTTGGATAGATTTGTTTGGTTGGGGAACCAGTGGATATGAAGAAAAATATCCTTATATGTCTAGTGGTGTTGAAACGGAATACGTACTCGGACCAAAAGATATAGCAGGTACTAATTATGATTGGGGTGTTTACAATGCTATTGACAATCCTCAAACCAACAGTACAGATGCTCCCGGTACATGGCGTACGTTGACCTACGATGAATTAAATTATTTGATGGAGACTCGTACTACCACATCGGGCATACGTTATGCAAAAGCTACAGTAAACGGAGTACAAGGATTAGTCATTGTTCCTGACCGTTGGAATACCTCTGTTTATACGCTCAATGAAACCAATACAATAAATTCAACATTTGCCTCTAATATTATTAATGGCACCGATTGGGATAAAATAGAGTCTTTCGGTTGTGTATTTCTGCCCGCTGCCGGCAATCGTGTAATGAATTCAACTTACAGTATAGGTATCCAAGGCTCTTATTGGACGACTACAACTACTTCGGGACGTGTATATTTCTTGAATTTCTACGCAAACGCTGTTAAAATAGCTTACCAAAGTCGTATGGTGGGATATTCGGTGCGTTTGGTTCGTTCTGCCGAATAAATCTTTTTGGCAAGAGATGTAAACTTTGTTTGTCTAAGATTCAAATAACTACCTATTAATAAGGTATGCAAAAAGGGTACTCCATGAGTACCCTTTATATATCATATCGTAAAACAAATATTACTTCAGCAAATTACCCAAGATATCTCGTGTAAGTTCACGAGTAATAGTCCGAGTGGCGGCAGAAGTGGTGTTTTTTACCATTTTTTCTGTAGTAGATTTGGTGGATTTGCTCTTTTTACCCGTCACTTTGTTACTTACTGCTGTTCCAACAGCAGTAGCAGCCGTGGCAGTAGCAGCAGTAAATATAGCCTTTAGTACTTTGGAAAAGATACCCTTTCCTTTCCCTTTAGCACTTGTTTTGTCTATTTTTCCCGATGCTGCAGGTGTGGTATTTTTAGTAGGTGCTACTATAACTTCGTCTTGAGCTTCGCTTTCTTTGAGTAACATTTCAAAGGCACTCTCGCGATCTATCGGTGTATCGTATTTTCCGTAGATACGGCTTTGTTTGATAATATCCAATCTTTGTCCTTCGCTGATGGCACCTATTTGTGAAAGCGGGAACAATATCTTGGCACGTTGTACTATGCTGGGAGCACCTTTTTCGTCCAAGAAGCTGACCAAGGCTTCTCCGGTTTCCAAAGTGGTGATGGCTTCGTCGGTTTTGAAATCCGGGTTGGCTCTAAAAGTATCTGCGGCAGTGCGAACCGCTTTCTGATCTTTGGGAGTGTAGGCTCTTAAAGCGTGTTGAACACGATTGCCTAATTGTCCGAGTATGTTTTCAGGTATGTCGGTAGGACTTTGGGTGATAAAATAAATGCCTACGCCTTTGCTTCTAATCAAACGAATAACCTGTTCTATTTTATCGGTCATGGCTTTGGAGGTATCTTCAAAAAGCATGTGAGCTTCGTCGAAGAAGAATACTAATTTCGGCATATCCAAGTCACCGACCTCAGGCAGGGTGGAGTAGAGTTCGGACAATAGCCACAACAGGAAGGTGGAATATAGTTTGGGTTGCAGCATCAATTTGTCTGCTGCCAGCACACTCATCACACCTTTGCCGCCTTCGGTTTGGAGAAAATCGTAAATGTCAAAGCTCGGTTCTCCGAAAAATTTGTTGGCACCTTGATTTTCCAATTGTAACAATGCCCTTTGTATGGCACCTATGGATGTGGCTGATATATTCCCATATTGCGTAGTATATTCTTTGGCATGTTGTGATACATAGTTGAGCATGGATTGCAAGTCTTTCAAATCCAAAAGCAATAATCCTCGCTCGTCGGCTATACGGAATACTATATTAAGAACACCATCTTGGGTGTCGTTGAGACCGAGCAGGCGGGATAGTAGTTGTGGTCCCATTTGCGAGATAGTGGCACGGATAGGATGACCTTGTTCACCGTAAACATCGTAAAAACGAACAGGGCATGCTTGGAATTGCGGTTGCTCTATTCCGAATTCTGTTAGACGTTTTTCAATAAAACCACTCATCTGACCTGTTTGGCTGATGCCGGAGAGGTCTCCTTTCATGTCTGCCATAAAACAAGGAACTCCTGCTTGACAAAAAGTTTCTGCCATTACTTGTAGGGTAACCGTTTTTCCGGTACCTGTAGCACCTGCAATTAAACCATGACGATTGGCCATTTTTCCTTTGATGGCAAGTGCTCCATCTTTGCAATGGGCAATGTATAGCCCGTGATTGTTATCGTACATATTGTATGTGTTTGTTTATGTAAAAATAATTTTGCAAATGTAGCAAAAATTTTTTTGCCATCATTCAATTTTATCAATAAAAGCAATTTTTTTGCGGAATACGAGAAAAATTCATTTATGCTTGTGGTCTCTTTTAATCGTGTGTAATTTCTACTTTATAATCATACACATATTTGCCACTATCTTTGTCCAATTTTTTATTGCCGTCAGTCCAAATAAAATGATATCCGTTTTCGCTGATATTGCCATGGGTTGTACCGGAATCTATTGCTTGTTTGATACGTTCTATTGCATTGTTTAATACAGATTGCAACATAGTGTCCGTATCGTTGGACAAGGTGAAAGAAATATCGGGCATTTCTGTTACTCCCCTTCCTTTGCATGTTATGATGATACTTCTATCTCCATCGGCCGTTAGTATTTCAGTTTTTTCAACGGTACGATATCCGATATATCTTATTCCGTCAATTTTTACAATTTTTCCGCCTTTAATGGAGATATCTATTGATTTTTTGTTTTGAGCATTAGCGTCAAGCATGCTTGCTGTACACGTAGCTACTATGAACATGATTAAACACAATATCTTTTTCATTTGTTTTTGTTTTAAAGTTGTCATAAATGTTTTATATTTTGTTGAAATAATTGTATGTTTTCCAATAAGATTAGTTTATTTTCATCAGATATTGAGTGGAATGATATCTTTAATATACCTTTTTGTTTGAAGATTATTTTACTTATTCCTACTAAATGCTGACCATTAACAACGATTAGTGCGTTATTCGCCCTATCAAGTTGTAAATGTTCAAGGCTGATTTTTTGATTATGAAAAATTATACTGTGATTCAATATTATGAAATCATTTGTTATAACAACCGCCGGATTTTTCTGCCAGCGTACCCACAG
>JAEEGG010017555.1_pt1 | contig 14687 bp, 17 predicted proteins | sample 9134161 | NCBI WGS metagenome assembly JAEEGG01 (sample SAMN16246543, study PRJNA631951) | gut metagenome | biome: gut microbiome; feature: rumen; material: CR-attached | host: Bos | place: Iran: Karaj | collected 2018-10
TCGACCATGGCCAGCAGCTCCCGCACGGAACGACCAAGCCGATCCAGCTTATACACCACCAGTGTGTCACCCTGTCTGATGAAGGACAGCAGCTCTTTGAGTACTGGCCGCTCCTTCACGCCGGACTCCTTCTCGGTGTAGATCTTCTCACACCCTGCCTTGTTCAGAGCCTCTATCTGCATGTCGAGGTTCTGGGCAGTCGTTGATACTCGTGCGTAGCCTATCCTCATAGTCTTCTGATAATGTCCTGAAGGAAAAATCCAATACCTTTTTCAGCAGCTTCTTCAGGGGTGTCATACCCTACATTTGGGTTTTCACCCATAGTTGTCATTCCCAACCATTTTCCATCTTCTATTCTGTTCATCTCGGCATAGAACCCAGTTCTTGTAATTGGGTTAACAGCCAGTTTTATAGAAATATGTACACCGTGAGTTTCTCGTATCCACTGCATAGCCATTGCCTGCGTTGGCGCCGATATATCCCTGTCACCTGTAAGATAATATCCTTCATGATGAAAAGTTCCGTCATCATCATACCGGGTTTTTGTAAAGATGTCGAAGTCTTTTTCTTTCAGCAGCTTCGCCGTCTCAAAATTTACATACTGCTCTTTTATCATATTTCTTATTTCTTTTCGATGGTAAAACGTCTTTTTTCCTTCGGTGCTTTCACCTCCATGCGAAGGTAATTATAGATGTTATTCAGATGAGCTACATGGATGTTCTGCAACATACCACAATTGATGAAATCGGGAATGTTTGGAATCGGATCTTCCCAATAATCCCACAAGCGATAACATTTACCGTCCACGTCAAAGTTCTCGCATTCATATTCCTTGCTGAAATCATCATCTTCTTCATACGACACCCCATAATAGAGGAAATCTTGGGAACACGCATGGTTGTAGTATTTGAGATTACGTAGCCGTGCCATTCTTTTGTCGTACACAAAAGTTTCACCTGGTTTGACTTCCAGCTTCTTCAACATACGGATGATGCTCACCATTAATGCTGTTCCATACATACACTGTATTCCAGAAAACGCGAACGGTCGGAAATTCTCTATATTCGCCATCAGATCGTTTGGTGTCGTACTCATTTCCCTATTTTTTCTATGTCCAACACATTAAACTCCCATTCATGAGCGTCATTCTCATGAATCTTATCACAGAGGTATTCGCTCAGATCGGAGTCGGAACTAATCGTACCGTTGGCCTCCATCAACTTCTGGGCGATGTCATCGGGCAGTTCGAACTCTCCCCTCACCCAATACTTACATGATACTGATAAATCTACTTTCATATATATCTATATTATATGTTGGCATCCCTAAAACTCCTTGGATCATAATCCCACGCGTCGGGAAGATGATTATCTACCTTCCTGTCGGTAAAATGCTTATTCCCCAATTTAGCCAAGGATTCTGTACTGTTGAAAACGTCCTTCGTTAGCTGAAGAAGTCTTTCATCAAACTCATCGTCTGGTTTTACCATACTGTTAAACACATAACAGAAGAGTTTCCATTCACGCTTAATATATTCCATCGTGAACGGTGTCTTATCGCCTTTGTCAAGTTTCCAACAAGTACGACAGTCCATTATATCACAGAACAAACCGGCTTTGTTGGTGGTTGTATATGCCACAGGCTCGTAGTCATTCGCCGGTGGATCACATGGATGGCCGTCCTTGACTAAATTATAGTGCCAGTTGCCATCCTTTTCGTTGTATTCCAATAATACCAACCTATCCATACTATTTTGTATTTATTCTACAGACAATAAATGTTATTGATGTTGGTTGACAGTTCCTGGTCGTACCAGTCACCGCCGGACATTCCACCTTGATAGATGCGGTTACCCTTGATGCTCATGTGCTGCGGTGGGTACCAGCCATCAGAGGTAAACGGAACTCTCACAATAAAGGACATCATGCGCCCGAAACAATCCAGGCAGACCTTCTCGTCTGCAAGGATGTTGGCTTGCCGTTCATCATCCATGATGTTATGCAATGCAAACTCGGCCTTTCTGTCGAAGTCCTTATCATCTGGTGCAACACCCATCGGGCGGACAACCAGGTATTGAAGATACAAGAAATCTTTCATACACTTGTTTACTTTAATTTCCTGTTGCAAAGGTACACATTTTTAACGAAACCACCAAATATTTTTCCGTATTTTTGTGTACCTTTTTTTATTTATTATATTTATAATTAAATTACACATCAATTTCCTTTTTTATCAACCTGTATTCTCAGGTGTTTTACACCCGTCCCCTGTCAAGGAAACAGTGTGGCTCCCTGTCGATGGCTTACATTTTCAGGTGTCTTACACCGTTCATTTTTCAAGACTATTTTGTGTACACCTGTCAATGACCTGCATTCTCAGGTGTCTTACACCACGGACAGGCCTACGAGAAGTATTCTGAACCCTGTCGATGACCTGCATTCTCAGGTGTCTTACACCTCATAATGTCTAACTGGCTCAATGCCAGTATGTAGTCACGGCTTGCGTACTCGTGGATATGCTCTATAACTCAGCCCTCTTGCGAGGGTGACTGTCATTTTCGCATTCCTCTTCCGCTCACCAATTTGTCGGACCAGCCGCCCACTGGCATTAGCTTAACGTCCGCGAGGCCTGACAATGCCTCTTTATAGCCTATAGCCGGGATGCCGCTATCGTAGAACGGTCATCCGTCTTTATTCTCTGTTTGTACTTTTCTATCTCTTGCTGCTCCAGTTCGCAGAACCGGGGATAATGAATCTCCATTTGTTGTTGGTCGTACTGCTTCAGTTCCTTGGCATCGTATATCAGGTGCTGCAGGTTGAAGGCTGAAAGCATATCACGTTGATGGGTGTCGCCATTGCTGAGCGTTACACCTCTCTCATCAAGTTCATGCTTAGTGAAGGTGCCGTCTGTGAAGTCATACTGACTGGCAGCATTCTTCACATCGGCCTTGATCACTGTGCCGCCCAGAGATTTCACCTTATTCTCCAATATAGTCACAAACATCGATGGGGCATGGTTGGCAACAGACTTACCCCAACGTTTCTTCTTCTGGATCCTGCCCGTCTTCTCACTTACCTTCGTCTCTTTGGCTCTGGCTGTCCATCCTTTGATGGGATTGGACTCAATGATGAAAGTATCGCCCTCGCTGATCAGGGTATTGGCACGCTCAATATGCTGTGCCTTGCGGATAGCGGCCTGCTTACGCTGTAACTCTGCCTTCTCCTGGCACAAAGCCTTGTACCGCTCTGACTTTACCCACGTCAGGCGTACGCCTCTCTTCACGGTACCGTCGGCATTAAAATTGTCGGGATTCATAGCCCGGCGGCTCCTATCAATCTTCCTGCCTATACGCTGGATATCCTGCTCGATGTTGTCACACTTTGCAGCCAGCTTATCAATGCTGACAGTACTGTTACTTGACACGGCTATTGTAGTCGGGCCGATATCAATACCGACACGGCCATTACCAAGGTGTCTGCCTTTCTGGGGCTTCACTCCCTCAATGGTCATCTGGAGGTAATACTTATACCGTCCTCTGACCATCCGGCGGACAACTGTCAGCACCTTGATACTGTCAAAGCCTCCGGCGAGGGCATTCATCTCATAGTCGGCATGCTTCAGATTGTACCTGATGGGAAGGCTGACGAACTTTGCCTGCTGGCCATTCTTTCCGTTGACCTTGATGTCAAGCGTCATGGTGTCAAGGTGCAGATTTATTCCGCAGAACCTCGCACCGTTGATCTTACGGACTCCGAAGGTGTTTATCTCACCGAAATTCTTGAAGCTGATTCGCCTGGCATTTATATCGTACAGTTTCTTGTTCCATGAGGACCAGATATATGCGGCCATGTGGTCGAGGATCATGGAGTTGATGCCCTTATCCCCATAGGTACAGTCCGCACCTATACGATGCTGGGCGAGCTTGGTGACAAGGCTGTGGATGCCATACTCGGTAAAGGTGATGTCGAGAGGGAACTTTTTACGCCCAGAAATTCCTTTGATGTGAAAGGCGTGGGTCTTGAAGAACTCCCTCCTTTCCTTCGGGGTCTTACAGTTCTTGTATTCGCCCATCTGGGCAAAGTAAATATACTGCCTGAGCAACTTGCCTTGCACGTAGTTGTATAATGTGCGCAGATGCTCATACCGCTTGTTGAGGATGTCAGCCTGCCACTTCTCAACATTCAGAGGGAACTCTATCACGAATACTTCCTTATCCATCTCTTTCCTATTATAGTACTTCGTTTATGTTCTGCTTACGTCTAAGCTGCTGAATGTGTCCATGTTTACATTCATACTTGGTAATACCGTCGGACAGGAATTTCTCTACTACCTCACGAATGGTAAAACCCTCCATCTTGGCAAGAGTTTTGACTTTATCTACCAGCAGGCTTTTACAGATAACTGTAAAGTGAGTCCAATCATTATCGTTGACACCCTTGACATGCTCGAAGTCCTTCAGATCTCGCCTTTTCTTCTGGGCGATGTCAGTACTCAAAAACTCATCATGAGTCAGACAGTTCACTACACGGATAGTGAATGTGTCATCCACCTTGGATAGGTTCCTGGTGACGTGTATGTGATATTGTATGCCTTCTTTTAGCTGAAAGAAGCCTTTAAGGGTTTTTATCAAAACATCATCATAAACAGAACTTGCAATAACAGTCTCCTTGAATGTTATCCTGCATGATTGCTCACTTCCTTCTTTCGTGAAAATCAGAAAGAACTCAGGAACTCCATTGGCGTTACTCTCTATCCTCGGTTCGACATAGTTAAAGCCTTTCTCTTTCAACAAGGTAGAAAGTTCGCCATTTAATACCAAGCCGTTGAATACCAACAGTGCTTCGTATTGGGATAATCCATCTAAATTGTTTCTGTAGTTCGCCATATATCAACCTTTTAATTAGTCTGACCGATCAATCCCAGGGCCTGCTAAAAAACAGCAGGGAGGCCCTGAGGATGAAACATAAGTTGGCGACTAATTTCCAGGCTGCTTGGGCCTCCCATACTGCTATGGTATATAGGAGTACTAACGACGGAATGAAACCCCGTCTCAACATGCGCTTGATTTTGTGTAATTGTTCGTTTCATCTTAACAGCAGTATTTTTAATCGCCGCTGCAAATATACGAAACATGAACCGAACTCAAAAATTTTAGGGATTTTGCCTCGCGCACGCATATGCGCAAGGAAAATCACGAATTAAATTATACAGGCTGATTTATGTTATGTTAACAGAGCATTACACAAATTCACCAAATTTCTCCCTTTCCGCTACGCTTGTCCCATTCTTCACCAAGCCGAAAGATTTCATCCAAGGTCAACAGTTCAAATTCAATGATGTCAACGGGAATTCCCGTTTCGGCTGCACAACGTTTGGAATTGAAGTTCTTATAATGGGTGGTCATTTCCATCCAGTTCTGAATGTCATTGAACGTCTGGCTGTTCTCTGGTGTCCATTCCACTTGATCCCACCACTTGATGACAGTTGACCGTGACAGTCCTGTGTCTCTCGCACAGTCTGCCTTCGTAGCCTTATCGCCCATCAGGAAGCGATAGGCACGAATTTTCGCGGCTGGCTTGCTACGCCATGCCGGGGTCATACTGTCATGTGGCCTTCCTGCTGTCATGAACGTCTCAGTATCATAGTGAAGCCATCTCTTCAGGATGCTCCTGGATGTATCTCATAATCATGGCAGCGGCGAGTGAACGTAGCGGAATATTCTTCGAGGCATTCACGCGGATCTTCTCCAGTTCCTTCTTTACCTCTGCAGGCACCCAGATGGCTTGACCTTGTTCCTTCACTCCTGTGTATTGCTCCAACCAGCCATTAAACGACTGGGGAATGACTTTTGCTTCTGGTGCTTGGACCGGAGCCGCTTCTTGGACTGGGGCTGTTGTGGTTGACGACTCTGGCAGTACTACCCCACCCTGTGCCTGCTTATTTAGGCTGCGAAGCATTCCAGGCATGATTTTGGGTTTTGCATCTTTGTTACTCATAATTATTCTCCTTTCGTTATTTCTATTATCTTCTTGAATACTGGTTCCACTATATCTCTCTGTGTAGATGTTATCTCGTAGGTGTTGACCTTTTCAAGGGCGGCACGTCCTGGCACTGCGTCCAACAGGGTGCCGAGCATGCCAAATGTCTTGGCAACCTCTCTCCACATCTTTTTTTCCTCTATATTACCCTTGCGTACAATATTGTTAGGTACAAACAGAAGAGGAATGTGCCTGGTCATCATGGTGTCCCACAGATTGCGAAGGATGGTGACAAAGGATCCTGTCGATGTGAGGGTCTTCTGATCATACCTAAAAGGACATACGATATAGTCCGCTTGTGTCAGAATGGGAATAAGCCCATCGTCCTTCATATTGCCAGGGCAGTCTATCAGGACGTAGCCGTCGAAGGCTTTGGCATTCTCCATGAGCTGCTGCATCTTCTCGGGCTCAGCAACGTCAAACCCCTGTATGGAGAATGGCATGGTGTTGTCTTCCAAAAACTCTTCATCATCCTTGCGCTGCAGGACAAGGGACTGCTGTATGTCGGTGTCGATGACACAGACGCTTTTCTTCTGCCATGCCAAATAGTTGGCAAGGAGCAGACAGAGGGTTGATTTTCCACAACCGCCTTTTTGGTTGGCGAAAGCAATAATCTTATTCATATCTATTTTGATTTTGTTACAAATTCAATCCTATTATATATTTATATACTTATATAATTAAATATCTATATAATTATTTACTATCTGATTCTTCATCCTCCTTCAGGTGGATGTATGGAATCATTCTTTCTAATTCCAAAAGAAGTTCCTCGGCCTGTTCACAATCCCGTGCCCATCCCTCAGTAGTCTCTGATTTATAATCTGCAGTTCTATAATCTTCGGCCTTCTGATGCAATTGCCAAGAGGCGTTGGATAAAACCTGCTTTATATCTACTCCCTCGGTGCTCTTCTTAATAAAAAAATCACAAAGTTCCTTGATATTATCCTTGAAATTCCAAGGTACTCGAACGGTTGTAGTCTTGCTGATGAAGAGTTTCTGACTATTGCTCTTTCTCCCGGATCCTTCGCGCTTACCTCCCCTACCCTTTTCTATGTCAGTCTCTTCAATCTGACTGAAGGAATTTGGATATTGGCGAAGAAAAACCCACTTACCGCAACGGCAAATCTCTTCTATATCCTTAACTCTTTCATATGAGCTAAAGCCATTTTTGATAGCATCACGTCTGGATGCTTCATTCAGTTCTCGTAAAGCCTCGTTGAAGAGGAAGCCGTCTGAGGGTTTATAAATGTCGTAGCCGTGACTTTCAATTTCGGCAAAGAATTTACCCAATTCTTTTACCTGCTGGCGTTGTGCAACGTATGCGCGTGGCCAGATATCACTCTTCCCTTTATGACAAAGATAGTTGAACTCTGCCGGATAGCCGTTATACTCTTGATGCTTCATTCTTTGATACTGTTACGATTTCATGCTGCAAATATACAAATAATATTTCATAGTTCAACTATTCATTAACATTATTTATATATTTATTTAATTATATAGTATATTTATAGAATTATATAATTATATTATCTCTCAAAATAACGACAAACAAAGGCTTTATTTAATTATATAATTATATAGTTATTTATTTATAGAATATACTTATATAATATAGTTACATATTTATATAAATATATAAATCTATGCCGCTGCAAAAAGTTTGCTTTTGTCACAAAATCAAAATCATCCTTCGTGACTTTAAAATCCCTCGTGAGTTAACCAATGGGGTAGTTGAAGTCCCAATGAATATTACTCTTTCATGGGTCTATTCCCTACAAATCATCTGATAGAGTTTGAACAGCTCAGCGACACAGACGCTTTCTGTGAACTCTCGGCTTACCTTCCATCCATAAGCCTCCATGACGGCCCGATCGTTAGCCTGATGTGCCTTGCGCAACTCTGGAGGCATGGCTACTTCGTCATAAAGGTCGGCCAGTGATGACTCTGGGAAGAGCGCACGAGCATCGAGGATAGCCTGCGCCGTTTGCTCAATCTTTACTTTCTGTTCCTCAGTAGGGGAGGGCCAAGGGAAATTATTGTAGACTATATCTCTGGAATAACTATAGTCGCTCTTCATGCGCATACAGATAGCCCGCATCCATGCCATATGTACGTTACTTGTCAGAACACCAAAATGATATAACGTGGCATCCGGCACTATCCTGAGCTTGTCCGTACAGATGGTGTCACCATCCAGATAGCCGATGGGAACATACTTTCTTCGCTCTGAGGACACCTGCGGGATAATCAGACAGGTACAGTTAAGCGGCTGTGTTATTTGGGCGAATAGGGTAGGGGTGGCCGCAAACTTACGAATACCCTCCGCAATACTCTGCTCACGGGATTCCTTGCATTTTCTCACCCTCTCCAAAACCTTCGGGCATTTTCGTAATTCGCTTGGATCTGCATCCTTCAGCCACAGACACCATCTTGTCTTTCTCTTGATGAACTCAGCAGCTCCTATCAGAGGTTTTATATACTTCATGGCCTGTGGTTCCGTTGCGGCAAACTCTTTCACATCTTCTTCTGAAAGAATAAGATGGCCTCCATCGGCAAACTTGTTGCCTGAAGTCATATTGGGGATGTCACAGAGTGCCTTATTACGGCTCTGAATTATAATATCCGGCGCATCTATCAGATAGGGGTTTATATGCTTTGCAGGAGTGCTCACTTTGTCTGATAGATAAAGAGTCTTAGGCTGGGTGGCTCCTGCAGAACCTTTACTGCAGAACCCGATGATAACACAATGTACATGAGCTTTGTTATTTGACTCGCTATCCCACACAAATGTCCTGTAGGCGAAAAGTATCTCAATTTCGAGGAACTGCCAAAGTCTTGGCACTATCTCGCCCTGTGTGATGCTATTCGTCGAGACGAAAGCACACTTTACATCAGTGTTTTTAATGTATTCAGAAGCAATCTTGTACCAGGCACAAACAAAATCGAGATTCTTAACCTTCGGGAAAACCAGTTCCATGTCTTTCTTCTGTTCAGAAGACATGAAGGTAAAACCAACAAACGGGGGATTGCCGATGATGTACGACAATCTCTCTACTGGAACAACTGTATTCCAGTCTATACGAAGCGCATTGCCTTCTGTTATGTTGGTGTAGGTCTTCAATGGCAGGAAATTGTCATCGAAGGTTATAATCTTTTCTGTCTCAGCCAGCATCTGGGCCTCACTGATCCAAAGGGCAGTGGTGGCTACCGTCACGGCAAAATCGTTAATCTCTATGCCGTAGAACTGCGATATGCTGACCTTGATGGGCGAATTGCCTTCCAGTGCCAGGAATGTCTGACCGTGATATCTGGCGCGAATGACATCATTCTCTAACCGGCGCAGACTCAGATAGGTCTCTGTCAGGAAGTTGCCAGAGCCACAGGCGGGATCGAAAAACACCAGACTGGCAAGTTTATCCTGAAAAGCATCAAGCATCCTATTCCTGATCTTCTCAACCTTCTCTTCAAGAATGGCCTCGAACTCCTTACGGAGCGTATTCAGGAATAGTGCATCAATGACCTTATGGATGTTCTCGATACTGGTATAGTGCATACCTCCCGCCCTTCTCGTTTCCGGGTTCAGTGTTGATTCAAACACCGCTCCGAAGATGGTAGGGGATATCGCGCTCCAGTCGAAATCCAGACTGGCATTGTGTAACAACACCAGGCGCAATTCATCGGTAAATTGCGGTATTTCTATAGTCGTAGCGAACAGCCCGCCATTGGTGTATGGAAATGCCTTCAAATCGTCCATCAGATAGCGGCTACGCTGGGCTACAGGTGTATTCAATACCTCAAACAGACGAATAAGCGCATTGCGCATATCCTTGGCCTCGTAGCCTGCCAGATAGTCGTGGAACTGGTCTCTGGTGAAGATACCCGCATCTTCGGCATACAGGCAGAACACAATACGGACACAGAGGATATTCAGCCATCGCAGGGCTTCCGGCGAATTATCGTCGTATTGCTTCAACAGAGCATCGTAGATACGCCCCACTATCTCGCCTGCCTGCATCGAGACCTCCATCTCCTTGCTGATATGCTCTGACTTCACATCTACAAGGAACTTCAGCCTGTAATACTCCTTCTCTAAATCTTTCAGGAGTATGCTTTCTGGCTCACCATGTGGCTGTTCCATGTCATAGACCAGAAACTCCTTAAAGTTGCAGGTGATAATCCACCGTGGACGTTCAGAATACTTCACGTCACTCGCATATCTCTTCACCTGTTGATATGGCGTAAGGAAATTGCCGTCGCTCTGCTTGATGGGAGCACGGAGATCCTTATTGATTGACTTCTGCTCGATGAATACCTTTGTGGAAGGTATGCGCACATCTATGAAGTTTGTCGTGGATGTGTCACTCTTCACCTGGTCCTCGAAGCGGACAAAGGATGTGAGGTCATCCACTCCAAACACCTTTGTCAGAAGATCGCCCCAGAAGAGCTGACTCTGGCCCTTTTCGTAACCCTCGCCGTTCCATCGTTTGGCAAACTCGGCAGCGGCCTGTGACATCTGTTTGTCGGTCATATTATGTCGTATTAACAATTTTCAATCAACATGGTTTTATTTGCAGAAGGGTAATCCATGTTAAAAACAAAAACAACCTCCTTGTTACTTCCACGGCCTACAATTCTATATTCCGTTATTAGGTGTATCGTATTCTTAAACCATTCCATGTCCTTACACACCTGATCCTCCATCCTGTCCCAACGTCCTTTGGTAACATAGTCATATACACTGTTTTCTGCTATCGACTTAAACAGGATGGTACAAGTCAGGGCCTCCTTTACTTTTTCGTTTATTATCTCGTCACTCTCTTTCTCGCTAATATTCTCTTCTTTATGTTGAATCTTCAGCTTCTTTTGAATCTTCAAGGCGGCATCTTTATAGTTGCCAAACAAGGAAAGAAGTTCACTTAGAAGAAGGGGGAAAAGTTCATTCTGGGTGCCATCTTTTCCCCATTCTGTAACAAGTGCCTTTGGAATATAGGCAAAACGCTTCTCCAAATTATGTAGAAGAACACGGGTGATGGTTATAGACATCGTTCCTTGCTCGTATATACTTTCTAAAACGCTCTTGGAGTCTCTACCACCAGCATCAGGAACATCTATCTCGTAGATAAGAAGAGGGGCTATTTTCGTCCGTCTTTCCGGTTTCCCAGTTTTCTCATCTATCTTATCGCTGTCATATTGCCATGCAACGGAATGAGATGAAAGTTTTATAATATCTTTAATAACAGTTATGGCTCGGCTATGGAGACTATGCCCTCCGAAGATAAATTTTGTAAATTCCTTGATAGGAATAGTGCGATGTATGTAATCCGACCGGCGTATGTCAACTCCAGTTGATGACGTTCGACTAAAGTTTATAATATCCTCGTCATTTTCGGTTGTGAAACAGAAACGAAGGGAAAATAACGTTCGGAGTGGACTGTTCTCAAAAACATAACTGTCTTTGAGAAAACCGAAAATCTCAGTCCTTTCCGCAATCAACCTATCACGCTTCTTTATATCCTCGTCGGTAAAAAGCGTTTCATCTGCCTGCTTATATAGGCGAGTGGTCAAGGCAGTAGGAATACGCCCGTTAGAACTTCTGTTCTTACGGTCTTTTACCTTCAGCTGAACAAAACCTGTAGTTACATTTTGCTCAGACGACTCTTTATTACTTTTATTTTTTCCTTGTTTAGCTGCCATTGTTCTAACGTTATCTTTAATATTGACCTTGCCGCTTTATCTCCATCGGGATCAATCGGAGTGAACCTATAATTTGGAAAAACTTCGAACTTCTGCTCTACTTTTGTAGAATCCCTACCTTCCTTATTTGAAATATAGTACTTATCGGGATATTCATGAAATTCATGAGGTGAAATGTAATCGATAAAATTGAAGGGTACGAGTTCCATAATGGGATTCTTGTAGCTCTTCCCTATGATTTCCTTTCCGACTTCAATCCATGCCTTTAAGACAGCTAACGCATGCGCCGTCTTGGCCGATTGCTTATACATGACATCCAAATAATTGCCGTCTTTGTCTACATCGACACTGGATGTACCATCAGCATTGAAAATAATATTGCCCCCCGTCTCATGACGTTCTAAACAATAGGGTATTACAAATTCCTTGTTTACATTGAACGTCTTAGATTTAGTAGCATATCCTGTCATGTCGGCAGCCAACCTTTGAAGCATCTCATAAACATCTATATACATGGAAAGCTTTTCCTTTTCCTTCTCGTAATTGGCTGCACTGTTGGATATGAAATTGGAATACTGCATCAATGCATTATAGAAATTTATATAGTCCTGTGCATCGTCCCTGTCCTTGGATGACTCTTTCATCAGGGCATTTTGAATAACTTCTACCTCATCTGGAGTAAAGTTATAATATCCGCTATCATGCGTATAGATATAGTCGTTTTCCCGAAGGATGGCACAGACCTTCAAAAAGGCCGATCCTTCGACAACTTCCTGCAGTGAATATTTCTTTCTGTTACTCATTTCTTACGATAATTAAAATGGTGCATCTTTCTCTTCGTCAGATACAATATTCTGTTTTGCTTCCGCTGGTACTTCTTTATCGTTACCCTCAATAAGACCGGTGTTCTGGTTGAATGTCAGCACAGCCTCAGTTCCCCTCGGACCACCTCTCCATTTTGTTACAAGTATATACATCTTGCCCGGCTTTCCTGGTTCAAGGCCAAGCTTGCTCAATCTTTCTCTTTCAGACTTGTTTTCTGGCTTATCCCAGGATGAACCAGTAATAGGTCGGAAAGATGAGTTCCACTCCAAAATTACCATACCTGCATTATGCTCGATGTCAGAAGCATCGGCCATGTTTTGATTGTGCAGATCCAAGGGACTTCCTGCACTGCGATTCAGCTGGGCTGCAAGGATTATGGGGAGCTTTGCCTTCATAACGGCAAAGTCCTGCAGCTTTCTCATTACATAGCAGATATCGGCCTTTACATTGCCGGTTTCTTCTAATCGCCGAATAAGTTGAACATAGTCGATAAAAACAGCCTTTATTGTCTTTCCTTCGGCGGCAAACTTCCCGCTAAGGAACTTTATGTTATCAATTATTTCTTCGACACTGTAAGGCTTGTTTATTATTCTGAGGTGCTTCTGCTGATACTTGTCGAATAAATCAGCTTTCTTGTTGAACTCATTTAGATCAGCCTTGGAATTGATATAATTCCGGTTCCCCTTATAATACTTCCTGATAGTATCAATATTGCGCCCCATGCTTAATGGGACATTGCTCGTAAATAAACTGAGCATTTCTTCGAAGACCATATTACGGCTTTCTTCAAAAGTATAGTAAAGGACTACCTCGTCGTTCTTGGAATGCTCTACAAAATGAATCGCAAGATTTTCCAGCAAACGACTCTTTCCGTGCGAGGTCTGGGCACCGATAAGAGTGAGCTGCTTTGCAGGAATCTCAACGTTATAATAATTATTATCCCTATCTTTTACGTAGTACTGGGTTTCAAGACCATCTGGTTCCGCTCTCTCTTCTTCTATGACCTGGACCAGAGTAAGCGGTGTATAGTCATCCTCGAATCTTCCGTTGGCAACATCGACAAGCTTTTCCATTGAAGTCTGGAAATTCGCAAGTTCCTCTTCGATGACAAGCGTATTATCATGGGCTTTGTCCTCGGTGGCTTGCGCAACTTTAATGGCGAAACGCTGAAGTTGTCGTTTTACAATTATTTCAGAATGGTCTTCGATGTTAGCCGAAGTTGCCACCTTAGATGACAGTTCAGCTACATAGGCAGCACCGCCAACCTTTTCAAGATTGTTTTCATCTTTGAGGCGTTCTGTAACCGTAAGAACATCTACAGCCTTTTCTTTTTCAGCAAGATACTTAATTGCTTCAAAAACCAGCTGGTTTCTTGGCTCATAAAAAGTTTCTTTTGACAAGTAATGCTTTACTCGATCGTAAGCATCCCTGTCAATCATCAATGCGCCAAGGACAGCTTGCTCGACATCCGTAGCCTGCGGCATTGGACGAACGAGTGACCTGTCTTCTGAATGGCGATAGGTATTCTTTTTCCTTCTCTGGTCTTGTGCCATACACTATTTCTTTGAAATTATATCTGAAACCGGGGGACAGGCTTCGCCAAGTATTCTCTCCGTTAACTCCTTTATAGTCGTACCTTCTATGACGGCACGAAGCTTTATTCTATCAAGCAATTCCTTGCTGATAAGTATTGAACCTAATTTTTCTTGTTTAACTGCCATAATTACATTGTTATTTTGAACTTTCTGCAAAAATATATAAATATAACAATATAACCATATATTTTTATATTTTTTAATACGAAAGCGAATTTTTTAACTTTCCCCCCATTTTTCCAATATTAGGCCGTTTTGGAAAAATCAGGGGATTTTTTGGAAAAATCAGGGGAAAAAGTGGAAAAATCAGGGGAAAAAGTGGAAAAATCAGGGGAAAAGTGGAAAAATCGGGGGAAAAGGTTTTTTAACATTTGCTTGTAACTTGCTGTAACTCAGTATTTTACGAGGTCAAAAATTCACCTCCAAAAATCCTTTAGATTACTTTTAGAGAACTCTCAGAGTTCTCTTAAAAGGGAAACACACTTTCCCGCCCTTGATGGGCGAGCGTGTTTCCCCTCTTTTTTTTAGA
>JAEEGG010017557.1_pt1 | contig 14687 bp, 14 predicted proteins | sample 9134161 | NCBI WGS metagenome assembly JAEEGG01 (sample SAMN16246543, study PRJNA631951) | gut metagenome | biome: gut microbiome; feature: rumen; material: CR-attached | host: Bos | place: Iran: Karaj | collected 2018-10
TTGGCCATCGCCCTGAAGCAGGAATATTGTGACGCCGGTCTTGGGACCGCAATGATGGAATATGCACTGTCTCTGGCCAGGGAAATGGGCTACGAACAGGTGGAGCTGGAAGTTGTCGATGGTAATGACCGGGCCAGACATGTCTATGAAAAAATGGGATTTCGGGAGTCGGGCAGAGTGCTCCGGTCCCTGAAATATGACGATGGGAGCTACCGGGATGAGATCAGCATGGTGAAACTTTTCGATTAGAGAAGGAGGTTAACATGTCCCATCGAAAATCCGTAAAGCCAATCTATTCCATGTGCGTGCAGCCGTCCTTTATCATCGGGACCAACAATGAGGACGGCTCCGCCAATTTCGCGCCCATCACCTGGGTGAGTGCCACCGATGGAGGAGAAGGTGAATATCTGCTGGTCATCAGCATGTTCGGGACGAAAAGGACCAAACAGAACGTGATCCGCACCGGGATCTTCAGCGCCAATCTGGTCAGTACCGACATGCTCCCGCTGATGGATTATTTCGGCCTTAAGAAATCTGCCGAAAGCAGCGGGAAAACGATCGAATATACTGTGGTGCGGGGAGAGGTTCTGGACGTCCCGGTGCTGGACGCAAGCAGATGGGTATATGAATGCGAAGTGGTACAGAGCGTCCAAACGGGAAAATCGACCACGTTCTTTTGCAGGATCCGAAACATCCAGATGGATGAGAGGCTCGATCCGGAGGATGCCTTTGACGTGGATCTGATGGTTCTGGATCCCGTCATATATTCCGGAAGATACCACTGCCTGGGACAGAGCCTGGGAAAGATCGGAGATCACTTGCCTTAGTAACGACGAAAAGAAACGGGAGAAAGATATGGCACACACGAAAAAATTAGTACTGCTGCACTCGAATGACATGCACGGAGATTTCCTGGCAGAGGATGTGGACCGGAAGCTCATCGGCGGCGTTTCCATGCTGTCCGGCTATGTCAATCAGGTTCGGAATGAAGAGCCCAACACCCTGTATTGTATAGCGGGAGACATGTTCCGGGGCTCCGTCATTGACAGTGAATTCAAGGGGCTGTCCACCATCGAGATCATGAATATGCTGGCCCCCGACATCGTTACCATCGGCAATCACGAGGTGGACTACGGCCTGGCGCATCTGCTTTTCCTGGAAAAATGCGCCAAATTCCCCATCATCAATGCCAATCTCTATATCAAAAACAACCACGCCCATATGTTCAGCCCCTATCACATCTTCGAGATGGATGGCATGAAGATCCTCTTCATCGGGATCCTGACGGAAGAGGTGATGGCCAAGGCCAAAACAGAAGGGCTGGTGGGTACCTTTGTAGATGTGGAGGACGCTGCCACGGAGGTGGAGCGGATCTGCAATGCCCACAATTCCGTGGACATCGATCTGACGGTGCTGCTGACCCACATCGGCATTGATGCGGACCGGAAGCTGGCACAGATCCTGGATCCGGCCTGCGGCGTGGATGTCATCATCGGCGGCCATTCTCATACCTTCATGGAAGCACCGGAGGTGGTGAACGATATTCTCATCGTCCAGGCGGGCACCGGAACGGACCAGATCGGGCGCTTCGATCTGACGGTGGATACGGATGAAAACCGTGTGGTGGATTACAGATGGCGTCCGGTTCCCATCGATTCGGAGCATTGTCCCACAGATCCGGAGCTGGAGCGCCTCATCGAGGAATATAAGCTGCAGACGGATGAAAAATACGGCCGCGTCGTCACCAGATTTATGAGAAAACTGACACATCCGTCGAGAAATCAGGAGACGGAACTGGGGGCTGTTTTTGCGGACGCCCTGGGGGAGAGCCTGGGAGTGGATCTCTTCCTCTGTGCCTCCGGAAGCATCCGGAGTACGGAGCTGGGACCCATCGTCATGCTGGGCGATCTCATGACCTGTTATCCTTACAATGACACGCTGCATTTGTTTGAAGTAACCGGCGCACAGCTCAGGGAGATGATCCGCTACATGCTGCGGGACGGTGTCTGGGCGGGGGAACATACGGAGTTCTATCAGCTCTCAAAGGGATGGAAGGTGGTTTACCGGAAGGCCTCTCACGACTTTGCCGAGTTTTCCAAAGACGGCCGGGAGATCGACGATTCCGACAGGTATTCCGTGGCCATGGAAGGCTTCCATTTCAAGAATCTTGGGGACATTTTCCATGTGGATCCCGAGGAGATCTTCGCCAACAAAAAGCCCCGTGTCATCGGTACCGCTTCCCGGACGGTGATCGAAGAGTATCTCGCCGAGCACAACCGGCTGGACCATCATACGGGGGAAAGGCTGATCGTCCTGGAGTGATGGACAACTGCCCCCGTCCCCATGGTTCATGAAAATGTGGTATACTTCTTACAGATCTAGGCAGCAGGAGGAGACAGGATGGATAGGAAGGATTATGCAAGCAGCATTGACAACGGCGTTGGTCAGTTTGCTGCAGAAGCAAGTACGGAAGTCATCGATGAGATTCCTTTGTTTGAGCCTTCGGCTTATCCGGAGGAGCAGCGCGAGCTGATCCTGGAGTGTAACCGGAGGATCGAAGAAGCCAACAGCAAATACAGGATCGCGAAGTTCCGGGAGGATATGTTCGCCAAGGGCTTAAAGGCGGGTATGTATTTTTGCACGTTTGATCGCAACGAGAAGATGCTGAGCTTCGAGTTCAATGACGAGACGCGCCAAATGCTCGGCTACGATGGCCTTGAGGATCTGCCGAACGAGTTTGACAGCTGGGTCAAAACCCTTGTCCCGGAAGAAAAAGAAGGGATCGTAAAGCTGTTTTGGGATTCCGTTCGGATTCATAGAGAACTTCCCGATATTACGCATGCTACCTACCGGATGCAGAAAAAAGACGGCAGTATCATCTGGGTGACGGGAGCCGGAAGATTTATCCGGCGTCCGGAGGATGGCTCCCTGGAGATCTACATGGGGTGCTACCGCGATATTACGGCGCAAATGGAGCGGGAGGAATATTTAAAGATCATCGAGGCGGTCGGCCGGGTATTCAATTTCTCGCTCTTTATCGATGTCAAAGACATGAGCTACCGCATGATCAGTACCAATGAATATGTGGAGCAGATTCCGAAGGAGCCGGATGCGCTGGAGTTCCTTAAGAGGAATGTGGATGCGTCTGTGGCCGAGAGTTTTCGCAAGAGTCTGTACGACTGGCTGAATAAGGACCTGATCCTGGCGGCACTGGAAGAGCATGGATCCACAAGCATGGAGTTTTACAGTGCGAGTGCGAATCGCTGGTTCAACGGTATGTTTATGATCGGTGACCGGAATGAGGATGGAAGCATCGCGCACATTGTGTATGGCTGCCAGGACAATACGGATGTCAAGCTTCAGAATCTTGCGCAGCAGAAGATCATCTCCGAGTTCGAGACGGAGATCTATGTGGATTCCCTTTCGCAGATACGGAACCGAAGGTTTCTGGATGAGAAGCTGATCTATGAACCGTGCCACGCGGTAGTGATGGCAGATATCGATCTGTTTAAGATCGTCAATGATACGCTGGGGCATAAAAGCGGCGATGAGGCGATCCGGAAGGTCGCGCTGCTTCTGGAGCAATCCGTCCGGAAGGAGGATGTGGTCCTGCGCTATGGCGGGGATGAGTTTATGATGGTTTTCTTTGATATTTCCCGGGAGGATCTGGGGCATAAGCTTTCCGCCATAAAGTCCAGGCTTGAAACGCTCCGGATCGATAACAGCCCGGAGGCCAGGATCACCATGAGCTTTGGCGGGGCCTATGGAACGGGGCTGGTCAGAAATCTGATCGAGACAGCGGATAAGGCGCTTTACGAGTCCAAAAAGATCCGGAATACCTATACGATCTTTGATGCATAGATGCAATGTAAGTCCCTTCTTCCGCACGAAAGAGCAGGCAGAAGTTCCTGCTCTTTTTTGCGCGGTCGGGACGATGGAAGGAAAGCGATGAGCTATATTGAAGTAAACGGATTGAAAAAGACCTTTACGGTCAGAAAAAAGCGCGAGAAGGGGAAGCTGTTTCGGGAAAAGCAGACCGTCGAGGCGCTGAAGGGCGTGTCCTTTTCGGTGGAAAAAGGCGAACTGGTCGGTTATATCGGACCGAATGGCGCAGGAAAATCAACGACCGTAAAGATCCTTTCGGGGATCCTGACACCGGACGGCGGGGAGGCCCTGGTCGGCAGCAGGGTACCTTGGCTGGAGCGGCGCGAGTACGTTAAGCACATCGGGGTTGTATTCGGACAGAGGAGTCAGCTGTGGTGGGATGTGCCGATCATTGACAGTTTCTCGCTCTTAAAGGATATCTACCGGTTATCCGCCGCGGATTATGAGGCGCGGCTGAAAGAACTGACGGAAGCCCTGCAGCTGGAAGAGTTCCTGCGCACGCCGCTCAGGCTCTTAAGCCTCGGACAGCGCATGCGCGCGGAGCTGTGCGGATCGCTCCTTCACCGGCCGGAGCTTCTTTTTCTCGACGAACCCACCATAGGGCTCGATGCGGTCAGCAAGCTCGCGCGCCGCGATTTCCTGAAGTGGGAGAACGCCGAGCACGGGACCACGATCATGCTGACCACACACGATATGGAGGACATCGCGGCGCTATGCTCGCGCGTGATGGTGCTCGGACACGGGCAGAAGCTCTATGACGGGACGCTTCCCGAGCTTTTGGAGAAATTCGACACCGTGCGTACGGTCAGCGTGAAATACGACGGCGCACTTCCGGACATTAAGCTTCCGGAGGGTATATCCTTCGAGCGGGGGGAGAACGAACTGAGCATTACCTATGCGCCTTCCGTCTTTCCGACGGCAAAGCTCCTTGCGACCCTGCAGGAGGCGGGCCGGATCAGCGAGATGACGCTGCAGCCTGAAAATATCGATCGTCTGATCGCCGCGATGTATAAGGAGATGGATCTATGAGAGCCTATTTTTCCGTATTCCGGATGCGGCTTCGGATGGAAACGCAGTACCGCGGCGCGATGATCGGCGGGATCGTGTGCCAGGTCTTTTTCGGGCTGATCCTCGTGGCGCTTTACCGGGCCCTGTACGCCGGGAATCCGCAGCCGGTACCGATCGAGCATGTGGCGACCTATGTATGGCTTCAGCAGTCTTTCTTCCGGATGCTCACCTCGACGGACCCTGACCTTCTGGACAAAATACGAAACGGCAACATATCCTACGATCTGTGCCGTCCCGTTTCCATGTACTGGTTTTACTATGTCCGGGCCATGGCGCAGAAGCTGATGGGCAGCATGATGCGCGGGATCCCGATGCTGGTATTTGCATCGCTCCTCCCGAAGGGATGGGGACTCGTAGCGCCCGCGTCTCCCGCGGGACTTGTTCTTGCCCTGGCCGCGTTGGTCCCCGGGTTTTTGTGTATGTGTGCGCTGGCGAACATCACCATGGGCATTACGATGCGGACGCTGGATCCGCGCGGGATATCGGCCATGCTCGATCTTTTGATGATCTCTTTTTCGGGAAACATCCTGCCGCTTACGCTGTTTCCGGACAGCTGGCAGAGGGTTCTTACGTTGCTTCCCTATGCCCAGCTTCTCGACGCGCCGATCCGGCTCTATACCGGCGAATATGCGCCGATCGAGGCGCTTCGCATCCTTCCGGTCCAGATCGTCTGGGCCGCGATCCTCATCGGACTCGGGCAAGGTTTGTGGAACGCAAACAGGAAACGGCTCATCCTTCAGGGGGGCTGACGCTCCGGCCATAGATAGGCCGGGATGGGAGTATGATGAACACCTTGAAACTGTATGTAAAATCCATGGGAATGCTGATCCGAAGCCACATGCAGTACACCTCTTCGTTTATCATGCAGATGCTTGCGCAGCTGGTCATGGAAGGCGGAGAGATGATGGCGGTGATCCTGGTGGTGGACCGCTTTGGAAGCCTGAAGCAGTGGACCGGCGGGAATCTTTTCTTTTTCTTCGGGATGATGTCGGTCTCGTTCTATACGACCGAGATCTTCGGAAGAGGCATCACGGGGAATTTTCCGTCCATGGTAAGGAGCGGGCAGCTCGATACGCTGCTGATCCGCCCCAGAACGATTTTTTTTCAGGTGCTCTGCAGCGGCACGGATCCGAGACGCATTACCTGTATCGCGGTGGGCGTCGCCTCGCTCATCATGGGAAGCGCGATGTCGGGGGTGGTATGGAGTCTGCCCAAGGCTCTGGCGCTCGCGGAATCGATCCTCATGAGCTGCATGCTGATCCTCGGACTGTTCCTGATAGAGGCGATATTCAGCATACACAGCGTAAAATCCGTCGAGCTCGTAAACGCGATAACCTACGGAGGACGCTCGGCATGCCAGTATCCGACGGATATCTATCCGAGACCGCTCAAGATACTGTTTACCGTGGTGGCGCCGTTCGCGCTCACGATGCAGGTCCCCGCGGCATGGATACTCGGAAAGCCTCTCTACGGATGGCCGGCATGGACGGCCTTTGTAACGCCCCTTTCGGGAGCTGCGGTACTGACACTGATGATCATCCTGTTCAACCGCGGGATGAAATATTACAGATCAACGGGAAGCTGAGCACGGTCTGTGCGGCTGACCGTCAGGAGACATATATGAGCAGGAGAATACTGATAATCAACACCGGCGGCACGCTGTCGTCGGTAATGAAGGGAAACGGACTGATGCCCGGACTTTCGATCCGGGACATGCAGAAGGAGCTGCAGATCGTTTCGGGTGATATCGACATCGAGATCGAGGATTTCTGTTCGCTCGACAGCGCGAACATTTTCCCCGAGGACTGGAGCGTGCTCGCGGAGCATATCAGCTCGCGCAGGAACGATTACGACGGGATCGTGGTCATCCACGGTACGGATACGCTCGCGTACACCTCTTCGATGCTCTCGTTCATGCTGAGGAACATCAACATTCCCGTCGTGATCACGGGCTCGCAGCTCTCGATCATCAATCCCGTAGCCGACGCGATGGAAAACTGCAGATGCGCGATACACATGGCAGCGAGCCGGATACCCGGCGTTTTCGTCGCTTTCAACCGCAAGGTAATGCTCGGATGCCGCGCCTCCAAGGTACGGTCGCTGAGCTTTGACGCGTTCGAGAGTATCAATTATCCCGATATCGCGACGATCAGCTCTCTCGGCATGAGGATCGATGAAGCGGCGGTACCCGAACGGACCGGGATATTTAAGCTTGCGAATACATATTCCGACAGGGTGGGCCTGATCAAGATGTTCCCGGGCATCCACAGGGATGTGTTCGAGTCGATGGCCGAGCGCGGCTACAAAGGGCTCTACGTCGAGGCCTACGGCATCGGCGGCATGCCTTTCTTAAAGCATGATTTTATCACTACGCTTGACAGACTGATAAAGGGCGGCATGACGGTAGTCATAGGCACCCAGTGCGTTTACGAAGGCTCAAAGATGGATGTCTACGAGACGGGCAGGCGTGCGCTCGAGACGGGCGCGCTCGAGGCGCATGACATGACCTGCGAGGCCGCGCTCACAAAACTGATGTGGATACTCGGCATGACCGAGGAGCCTGCGGAGATACGTGATTATTATTCGATGAACATGGCAGGAGAACTGACCGTGAAAAGATAGACCACAGTCCGGCAGGAACAGGTGCCGGGGCGCAAAGGAGCGGATATAAGCATGAAGATTACGGTTTACAACGACTGGGACAAAGTGCCGAAGGCAGCGGCAGAGGGAGCCGGACAGGCGGTACTCGCATGGAACGGGGAATACAGAAAGGGCGACGTGATCGAGTTCTCGGGCATCACGCCGGGCAGATACTACGCGGTCAGGGTGGACGCGGCGGTCAGCGAGTCGATCGTGCTGCTCACTAAAGAGACGATACTTTATCCTATCCCGGTCTATGAGAAAAAGGAGAATCTCAACCCGCTGATGTTCGCGGGCAACAGGCATTACCTTTCGATCAGGTTCGCGAGGGATTTTGAGACCGGTTCGTACAGGAATATCGCGCTCAACACCTTTGACAGGCACGACGCGGCGGGAGTTTACCCGCATGCTTCGGCCAACGTGGAGACACGCGGTGAGTCGGTTTTTGCCGCGGTCAACGCGATAGACGGCATACTCGCGACCGATTCGCACGGTGAATGGCCCTACGAGTCATGGGGAATAAACAGGCAGGACGACGCGGAGTTCCGGCTTGATTTCGGCAGAAAGGTGGACTTTGACGAGATCAGGCTCTATACGAGGGCCGATTTCCCGCACGATAACTGGTGGACCAAGGCGCTGTTCACATTCTCGGACGGCACGGCGGAGACCGTGACTATGGAGAAAAAATGCGGAGTTCCGCATATATTTAACATACGCAGGAGCGGCATCGAGTGGCTGAGTCTGGGGAGCCTGATCAAGGCCGACGACCCGAGCCCGTTCCCCGCACTTACGCAGATCGAGGTCTACGGACGCGATCACAGAGACTGAAGTCGTGCGGCCGCTCTTTCACTCAAAGTGGTGTTGTCAGAGCGGGCACTTACAGGTAATATAACAGGCACAGGTTTTGCAGGAGGAAGGCATGAGAAGGATGGAGCGCCCGACCAGGGTGCTGCTGATCGCGGGACTGGTCGTTTACGCGGTTTATCTGGCAGGCTATTTCTGGTCTCCGATATCCGATCTCGCAACGGTTGGCTGGTGCGCGATCGTTTTGGCGTGGATATTCCGTGTCAGATATTATATCGTTGAGAAGCATATCTGCAGGCACCTTGTTTCCGGAGGTGTCATGCTTCTTCTTCTTTTTGCGTTCAGGATCCTGCGCTACCGTACGAGCAGCGTGTTCCCGACTTTCGGGCGGTACATGTGGTACGGCTATTACATTCCGTTTATCATACTTCCGGTGCTCGGACTGTTCATGGCACTGTGCATCGGACTGCCCGACGAGGCGTCGTTCGTGCGCATGCGCCCGTTCAGGATACGCATGTGGGTGCTCAGCGGTATCATGCTGGCGTTTGTATTCACCAATGACATACACGGATGGCTGATCGTTTTCTCCGAAGAGGTGCTGCAGACCGGAGAAGGACCGCATTCTTACGGCTTTTTGCAGTATCCGGTCATTATCTGGATGGCCGGACTTACGCTGGCGGCTTTTATCATACTGATGCACCGCTGCAGGGTTTCGGGCTGCAGACAGAGATGGTATATCCCGGCCTCGGTCTATGCCGTAGGCACGGTGCTCTATGCCGCGTATTATCTGAACGGAGGCAATTCTCCGGTATTGTTCGGAGTTAAGCTGTATCTTATCCAGGAGGTCTGCCTCCTGTTGTTCCTCGGCGTCTGCGAGTCCTGCATCGATATCGGTCTGATCCCGTCAAATTCGGGATACCTGAGGATATTCGAGCTTTCGGACTGGAATGTCACGATCGCGGACCAAAAGGGCAACAGGGTATTCTCTTCAGGTAATCTGAAGGGCGTAACACCCGGACTCCTGCGCGCGTCTTTAGAGGGCAGCAAGGCTGTCGGTTCGGGCAGGCTCCTTACATCCTTCCCGATAAACGGCGGTCTGGCCGGCTGGGTATCGAACGTATCCGAGCTTGAGAGCATAAACGAAAAGATACGTGAGAACACTCAGGAACTGGAGATGGAAAACGGAGTCATCAGGGAGAGCGAGAGCCTGCGTCTCAAGAGAGCGGCTTTCGAGACGCAGAACCGTCTGTACGACAGTATCATACCGATCGTGACGCCCCAGCTGACCAAGATCAGGGACCTGCTGAAAGACCCCGACGAAGAGAAGCTTTTCTCGGCGATGGTGCTCAGCGTTTTCGTAAAGAGACGTTTTAATCTGGCCATAGTAACGGACAATTCGGATATCGCCGATATCTCCGAGCTCTGGCTGGCCATACGCGAAACCGTCGAGGTACTGCAGGATACCGGCATCTCGGCATACATAGGCACCTGCGGCCACACGGATGTGCAGGCGGACAGCATGCTCGCGGGCTATGACTTCTTTGAAACGGTCATAGAGCAGGCTATCCCGGGCATGAGGAGCATCTTTGTAACGCTCGGCGTGAAGAATGATAGTCCCGAGCTCAGGATACTCATAGACGCCGGAAAGACACTCAGGTTTGACGCGCCGACCATTGAGAGGATGCGAAGGCTCGGTGCCCGTATAGATACGGAGTATGAGGACGGCACATATGCGATCAGCCTCTCCTTCGCGGAAGGAGGGATGCGCCTATGATGAGCGAGATGATAATCCCGGGAGCGGTATCGTTCGTACTCTATGTGCTGTGCGTATATATCGCGGTCGTTTCGGCGGCCTTCTTCATCAAGAGTTTCTGGGTAAAAAGGAGCATCAGTTACCGCATAATTTATTTTGCGCTGGCTCTTACGGCGAATCTTGTCGGCGGGTATTTTTCGAAAGGATCGGCTCATGCGCCTTTCGGAGCGATGATGTACGGCGTTCCGCTGCTGGTAACGGCATTCATGGCGGTCCGTCTTATCTCGAAGGAATACACCGACACAAAAATAGGTCCCGAATCGGTAAAGGAGTGCGTCGACAGACTGCCGACCGGCATATGCTGCTACTTTGAGGGCGGTCAGGTAAAGCTCGTGAACGACCTGATGAGCAGGCTGTGCATAGAGCTGACCGGCGAGAGACTGAGCGACGGCGAATGGTTTGAGCGCAGGCTTAAAGAGCTGAGCATTGCCGATGACGGCGATGCCGTGCTCGTGCAGACACTGGACGGGCGCTATTACAGCTTCAGAAAGCAGATCGCGGACCTCGACGGCATACCGCTGAAGGAGATAGTCGCGTCGGATGTAACGCGCGAGTACCGCCTGACCGCGGAGCTCAAAGAAAAGGAAGAGCAGGTTGCGGCCCTTAACATCAAATTAAAGGAACTCTCGGAGGAGAGCCTGAAGACCGCTATCGAGAAAGAAGTATTGTCTGCGAAGGTCAGGGTACACGACGATCTGGGCAGGGTTATACTGCTGGCGCGCAGATGCCTCAACTACAGGGACAATAATTTCATGAGCCTTGAGAAAACGGCCGAGGAGGTCAGGAAACAGGCCATTCTGATGCTCAGCGAGAGTCCCGATGAGTGGCGCCGTGACTACGGATATGTATTCAGGACGGCCAAGCAGCTCGGCATGAAGCTGAAGGTCCAGGGCAAGATCCCTCAGGGCGAGCGCTCGAGGAGACTGGCGGTATCGGCACTGAACTGCGCGATACTCAATTCGGCCCGTCATGCGGGCGCGGACCAGATCAACGTTAAGTGCGAAAGAGTCAGGGACGAAGCGACCGGCCTGGAGTTCTACGATATGTCGATCAGCGACAACGTTAATTTCCAGGTAGAAAAAGTTGAGGAAAAAGGCGGCTTGAAGAGTTTGCGAAACGAGCTCGAAGCCGAGGGCGGAAGCCTTATAATCAGAGTCGGACAGGGCGTGGGTCTCTACGCCAGGATACCTGCCGATTGACGAAGGGAGTAAAATGGCTTACAGAGTTGTTATTGCCGATGATGAAAAGACCTCGCGGAGTCTTTTCGAGTACATCATCAACGACGCGGAGGATTATAATCTCGAGGGGAGCTTTCCGAGAGCGGGAGAGGCTGCGGATTACTGCACGGCGCATCCGGTAGACCTGTGCATCATGGACATCGTGATGCGTGAAGGCGAGTCGGGACTCGATGCGGCTGCGCGCATCAGGAGGACCTCGCCCGACACCAGGATCGTGCTCGTGACCTCGAACGTCGATCCCAACAGCATCAGGGTAGCCAGAAAGATAGGCGTTCACAGCTTCTGGTACAAGGAGACCTCGGAGGAGCCGCTGCTCAATCTGATCGGCAGGACTATGGCGGGTGAGAGCATCTACCCCGACAACACGCCGAAGATCATTATCGGCAACGCGCCTTCGACCGAGTTTACCAACCGCGAATACGACGTGCTCCGTGAGCTGGTGACAGGCAAGAGCAACCGTCAGATAGCCGATACGCTGGCTGTCAGCGAAGAAACGGTAAAGTCGCATATCCAGCATATGCTCGACAAAACGGGTTACGGCAACCGCGTGGAGCTTTCGATAAACGCCGCGCTCTACGGGCTTGTGACACCGGGCGGGAGCGGCAGCGACAGACCGGAATGATGATATGGTTTATCCCTTTGCGCGGACATCGTGCGGGGTCAGGGTTTATGAATTAAGGAGGAGAAGATGAAAAACTTAAAGAAACTTGTATTGCTGCACTCAAACGACATGCACGGCGATTTCCTCGCGGAGAACGTTGATGCCAATCTGGTCGGAGGCGTTTCGATGCTCTCGGGCTATATCAACAAGGTCCGCCAGGAGGAGGAAAACGTTATCTACGCGATCGCGGGCGATATGTTCCGCGGATCGATCATTGACTCGGAGTTCCGGGGTATTTCCACGATAGAGATCATGAACATGCTCGGACCCGACATCGTGACACTGGGCAACCACGAGGTTGACTACGGCGTTGCGCATCTGCTCTTCCTTGAGAAGTGCGCCAATTTCCCGATCGTTAACGCGAACCTGCATATTTCCACGAACCATGCGCGTCTGTTCAATCCCTGCAAGGTCATCGAGATCGGCGGCATGAAGATACTGTTCATCGGTATCCTGACCGAGAATGTTATCGCGCAGTGCAAGACCGACGGCCTGATCGGAACCTTCGTAAACATCGAGGACGCGGCAGAGGAAGTCGGCAGGATCTGCAATACCTACAACGCGATCGATATCGACTTTACGGTACTGCTGACGCATATCGGCTTTGAAGAGGACAAAAAACTGGCAGCCATGCTTGATCCCGCATGGGGCGTAGATGTTATCATCGGCGGACATTCGCATACATTTATCGACGAACCCGCGGTAGTGAACGGCATCCCGATCGTTCAGGCGGGAACCGGAACCGATCAGATCGGACGTTTTGACATCGTTGTCAATACCGATGACAACTGCATAGAGTCCTACAGCTGGAGACCCGTTCCGATCAAGGCGGATACCTGTCCCAGAGATGAGGCGATTGAGCAGATCATCGGCAATTACAAGCACCGCACCGACGAAAAATACGGCCGCATCATCACAAAGTTCGTCAAACAGCTCACTCATCCCACGAGAATACGCGAGACCGAGCTCGGCGACCTGTTCAGCGATGTTTTAAAGGAGTCGCTCGGCGTGGACATCTTCCTGCTCGGATCGGGCAGCATCAGGAACGAACAGCTCGGGCCTATCGTTACCAAGGGCGACTTAAACGAGTGCTTCCCTTACGATGACGCCGTTCATATGGTTTACGTTACCGGCGCCCAGCTCAAGCACATGATCAAATACATGCTCCGCGACGGAGTGTTCGCGGGCGAGCACTGTGAGTTCTACCAGCTCTCGAAGGGTCTCGTTGTCGAGTACGATCAGGCTACGCATACTTTCCTCAGGTTCGAGTTCGAGGAGCAGCCTGTAGAGGATGAGCATGTATTCACACTGGGCCTTCAGCATTTCCATTACCTGAACCTCAAGGGTTCGTTCGATATCACACTCGAGGAGCTGAAGAAGAACCGTCCCGACAGAGTGATTTCCACCTCCTGTACTCAGGTTATCGAGGAGGCGCTCCTGGCCGGACAGCACCAGAACGCTTCGGGAGAGGGCCGGCTGATCCTTCATCTGGTATAAGAGGTATGACACGTGAACAGTTTCGGTAAGGGATTAAGGGACGGCATCCCGATCGCTCTCGGGTATCTGGCCGTATCCTTTTCCTTCGGTATCCTCGGTGTAAAATACGGACTCAGCATCGGGGAGACCGTACTAATTTCAATGACCAATCTGACCTCGGCGGGGCAGTTCGCCGGGATCGGCATCATAGCGGCGGGCGGCTCGTACCTTGAGATGTTCATATCCCAGCTGGTGATAAACCTGCGGTATTCACTGATGTCGATCTCGCTGTCACAGAAGGTCGATAAGGACTTTAAGACACCCGCGAGGCTGGCGCTCGGCTTTGCGGTCACCGACGAGATATTCGCGGTGGCTTCGGGCCAAAAGGAAGAAGTCTCAAAAAGCTATTTCCTGGGGCTGGCGACTCTGCCGTATTTCGGCTGGGCGCTCGGCACGCTGCTCGGAGGACTGAGTCAGGACCTGCTGCCGCAGAGGATATGCACCGCTCTCGGAGTCGCGCTCTACGGCATGTTCGTTGCCATAGTCGTGCCCGCGGTGAAAAAGGCGCGGAGCGTGGCGATCGTTGTCGGTATCGCAGCCGTTTTGAGCTGTATACTGTACTGGCAGCCGTGGTTTGAGATCTCTTCGGGATTTCAGGTCATCATCTGCGCGATAGCCGCTTCGGCGGTCGGCGCGATATTCTTCCCGAGGGATTAAGGAGGAGAGGTCATGAAAGGCAATTATCCGATCTATCTTGCAGTTATGGCCCTTACGACATATGCCGTAAGGGCTTTGCCCTTTACTGCGTTCGCGGGAAAGATAAAGAGCAGGTTCTTCAGGTCTTTCCTGTATTATGTTCCGTACGCGGTGCTTACCGCGATGACGCTGCCGGCCATTCTCTATTCGACCGGCAATATAGTCTCGGCCGCGGTGGGCCTTGCCGTTGCGGTGGTTTTATCGATCATGGAAAAGGATCTGATGACCGTTGCGCTGTTCTCCTGCATAGGAGTATACATAGCGGAATGGCTGATCTGATCCCGGAGTAACGTTATGCTGTATAAGATCAATAATCTGACGGTCTTTCTGGGCGGAGAGGAGATAC
>JAEEGG010017563.1_pt1 | contig 14683 bp, 10 predicted proteins | sample 9134161 | NCBI WGS metagenome assembly JAEEGG01 (sample SAMN16246543, study PRJNA631951) | gut metagenome | biome: gut microbiome; feature: rumen; material: CR-attached | host: Bos | place: Iran: Karaj | collected 2018-10
ACTCGTGGCATCTCCTTGAGTTCGCTCTTGTCGTCAAGTGCCTCTAATGCCTCTGTATTGAATAGCTCTGACATATCTTCTTTTTGGTTGCAAAGATACAGTTTTTTTAGGAATCTCCGAAATATTAACGAAAAAAACTTGATGCCAACCCAGATAGGAGTGTCATAATGCCCTCTATGATTATAATTTTGTCGTCATAAAAATGCAAACAAAGGTTAATACTCGCGACTAGTATCGAGGGCAAGGAAGAGGCGTTTGATCAGTTCCGAGGAGTCATAGCGTGCCTGATAGTATGCACCGTATTTCTCGGGGACGGTCTTGCCGGAATAGATGGTGGTGGGTGCTCCGCCTGAAAGGGGGCGCGACTTGACGAGTACCTCGGCAATCTTGCCGTCGAGGAAGTAGAAACGCAGTTCGCAGGTGTGATCAGCATCGGGGGCTAAATCGGGCGTGGTGGCGAAAATAAATTGTATCTGCTGCTTGTCGTCGTAGAGGTATTCCTCATAGAATTCGCGGGCAGCGAAATTGTATTTCTTCGTTGCAAACTCGAGTGCGAGAGAAGGGTAGATCTGATCATCGGACGATAATATCTCGCGATAATACATCGAGATGTCTTCCTGATGATAGCCCGTGCCGGGTAGGTTCTGCGTGATGTGAGTGGTGAAGCATTGGGGCACGGGGTAGATGTCGCCGCCCGCAGCGACTGCCTGAATATCGTCGACATACGTCTTGGCATCGACATAGTGCTGTCGGATGGCCTTCTTGAAGTCTTGCGCGCCAGCGGGTTCTGAGAGAATACTCAGTGCGAGCGCGAAAATGGCGGAGATAAGGATTTGTCTGTTCATAAATAAGCGGTATTTGCGATAACTTTGGTGCAAATATACGCTTTTTTTGTAATACTTTTACTCGTTAAGTGCAAAAATTTAGAAAGTATTCGTGGAAACGAGTGTCGGCATCGAGTTCGGGATGGAAGGATGTGGCGAGTTGACGTCCCTGACGGGCTGCTACGATGTGGCCGTCGATGGTGGCTATGGGCTGACAATCGGAGGCTAGTATGCGTTCAATGTAGGGTGCGCGGATAAATGTCATGGGTATCTGGGAGCCGACACCCTCGACGCTGCCAGAGGTGTGGAAACTGCCAAGCTGACGGCCATAGGCATTGCGGCGCACCTGGATGTGCATCGTTGACAGACGGCTGTGCGAGAGCAGGATCATGCCAGCGCAGGTGCCGAAGACGGGTAAGCCGTCGAGGATGGCATCGCGCACAGGATCGAGAAGTCCTAATTGGGCGAGAAGGCGCATTTGCACCGTGCTCTCGCCACCAGGCAGGATTAGACCGTCTTTTGGCTGCTGCCAGTCGCGCAGTTGGCGCACCTCGAAGGTCTCGGCTCCGAGGCGCTGCAGCATCTGCTCGTGTTCGATGAATGCCCCCTGAAGGGCTAAGACTGCGATTTTCATGTTCTGATTCTATTTTCCGCGTTCGGCCATGAGGATTTGAATTTCATGTTCGTTGATACCTACCATCGCCTCACCGAGGTCGGCAGAGAGTTCTGCCAGGAGTTTGGCATCCTGATAGTTAGTGACAGCCTGCACGATGGCTGCTGCGCGTTTGGCAGGATTACCACTCTTGAAGATGCCGCTCCCCACGAAAACGCCCTCGGCTCCGAGTTGCATCATCAGGGCGGCATCGGCAGGGGTGGCGACACCGCCAGCGGCGAAGTTGACGACGGGCAACTTGCCGTTCTCATGCACGAACTTCACTAGTTCGTATGGAGCCTGCAACTGCTTGGCTGCCTCGAAGATCTCATCGTTGCTCATGCTGACGAGACGGCGTATCTCGCTCTGCATCAGTCGCATGTGGCTGACGGCTTGTACGACGTCGCCTGTGCCGGGCTCGCCCTTGGTGCGGATCATCGTGGCGCCTTCAGCGATGCGGCGCAGAGCCTCGCCCAGATTCTTGGCTCCGCAGACGAAGGGCACGTCGAACTTGGTCTTGTCGATATGGTAGATGTTGTCTGCGGGTGAGAGAACCTCGCTCTCGTCGATATAATCGATCTCAATGGCCTGCAGTATCTGGGCTTCGGCGATGTGGCCGATGCGGCACTTGGCCATCACAGGAATGGTAACGGCCTCCTGGATGCCGCGTATCATCTTGGGATCGCTCATGCGCGAGACACCTCCTGCAGCACGTATATCTGCAGGGATGCGCTCGAGGGCCATCACAGCGCAGGCACCTGCAGCCTCGGCGATACGTGCCTGTTCTGGGGTTGTTACGTCCATAATCACACCGCCCTTCAGCATCTGGGCTAACTGGCGGTTCAGTTCTTGTCTGTTGGTTTCCATTTTTGTCTTTTCTTTTATGGTTGATGTTTTTTCGGCTGCAAAGGAAAGACTTTTTGTGGAGAATAGGAAACGAGGTTCGCGTTATGGTAAACGAAAACTCATTTTTGGTAAATGCGGCGCACGTCGCTGGGGGTACGGCCTGATTGTTTCTTGTAATAGCGCGACAGATGGGCTTGCGAGGAGAAACCAAAGGAGAGGGCTATTTCCTTGAGAGGCTTGGATGTGGATGTGAGTTGTGAACTGATGGCCTCAGTGATGCGCTCGTCAATCATCGATTTGGGCGAGCGTTGGGCGACACTGCGGGTGACCTGACCCAGATAGCGGGCACTCACGCCCAATTGCTCAGCATAGAATGCCACATCGCTGTATCGTTGGTAAAAGCGGTCGATGGCTGCCAAAAAGAGGTTGTAGAGTTCGCCACTGCGGCTGTTGTCGTCGGTAAAGCCTTTGGGCTTCATACTGACGTAACTGCGGGCGTGGAGCATGGCCTCGTTGACGCTCTCTCCACAACTGAGGTAATAGGCGAGAGCAGCGCCGAGCTGGTTGGCATGACCGTGCTGGCGGGCGCCAGGAGGCAGGTCGGTGGGCTCAAGCACGACAGTGCAGAGGGGAAAGAGCTGCTGGCGGATGGTCTGATAGACCTGAGGCTCTACGAGCAAGTCGCCGCGTACGGAGTGGAGCACAGGGGCATAGACGATATAACGGGGGCGGTACTTGCGCATGAGCTCTGCCACGATGCTGACCACATCGGTGCGGCGCAGTAGTCCGATTTTTACCACCTGCGGCTGAAGGTCGTTGAGGATGGCCTCGATCTGCGAGCGGACAGTCGTTGCAGGCAGATCGTAAAACTCCTGGATACCGAGTGTGTTCTGTACGGTAATCGAGGTAACGGCCGAGGTGACCATGCCTCCCAGTTCGGTGATGCAGCGGATATCGGCCTGGAGTCCTGAGCCGCCAGAACCGTCGGAACCCGTCACGGTTAATATGGTGTGTGCCATGTTCATCTAGTTTACGGCTGCAAATATAAGCATTTCTTTCGAAAGTATCAGCGCTGATGGCCGTTTTTTTTCAAAAAAAAGGGCCCGATACTATCACAGTGTCGGACCCCACGCAAACTTCAAACAACCAAGAATGGTTATCGAATGAACAGCAATTCACGATATTTTGGCAGTGGCCAGAGCGAGTCGTCGACGATGAGCTCCAGTTTGTCAATCTGATAGCGGATTTCGTCGAACTTCGGCTCTACCTGATCGTGGTAGGCAATCGCTTTCATGTGCTCATCGTCGATCTTGTTGGCGAGTTTACGGGCATTAACGAGCTCCTCGACTCCCTTCTCGATGGCACTTGTGCGCTCGGCAATCTCCTCTATGATCTTGAGATTGCGGGCATTCAGTTTGTCGGCCTTATCGACGGGGAATGCGCCAGAGACGCTCTCCACATTCTTCAGCAACTGACTCTGATAACGGGTGGCCACGGGGATGATATGGTTCATAGAGAGGTCGCCTAGCACGCGTGCCTCAATCTGGATCTTCTTGGTATAAGTCTCCCATTTCACTTCGTTGCGAGCCTCGAGTTCCTTCTTTGTCATAACGCCCAGGCTTTCGAACATGTCGATGCTCTCCTTATCGAGATAGCGCTCAAAGATCTTGGGACACGACTTCTCGACATCGAGTCCGCGCTTCTCTGCCTCGACAACCCACTCGTCGCTGTAGCCGTTACCGTCGAAACGGATGGGCTTGCAGGTTTTGATATCCTCGCGCAGCACGTCGATGATAGCGTGGAAGATGGGGTTGTGCTCTGTGCCCTCGAACTTCTTGGCAGTTTCAGTCACACGGGCATCGACGCGCTTCTTGAAGTTGACGAGTGCTTCAGCAACCGCACTATTGAGGGCAATCATCGCGCTGGCGCAGTTGGCCTCAGAGCCGACGGCACGGAACTCGAAACGGTTGCCTGTGAAGGCGAAGGGTGACGTGCGGTTACGATCTGTGTTGTCGATGAGCAACTCAGGTATCTCGGGGATGTCCATCTTCATGCCCTGCTTGCCTGCGAAGGAGAGAATATCTTCCTTATCAGCCTTCTCGATGTGGTCGAGAAGTTCGCTGACTTGCTTGCCGAGGAATGAGGAAACGATGGCGGGAGGTGCCTCGTTGGCGCCTAGACGGTGAGCATTGGTGGCACTCATGATTGAGGCCTTGAGTAGTCCGTTGTGTTTATAGACACCCATCAGCGTCTCAACGATGAAGGTGGCGAAGCGGAGGTTCTGCTCAGCCGTCTTGCCTGGTGCGTGGAGCAGCACTCCGTTATCGGTAGAGAGACTCCAGTTATTGTGCTTACCAGAGCCGTTGATACCGTCGAAGGGCTTCTCGTGGAGTAGTACGCGGAATCCGTGCTTGCGAGCCACGCGCTTCATGACAGACATGAGCAGCATGTTGTGATCGACGGCGAGGTTGGTTTCCTCGAAGATAGGAGCGAGTTCAAACTGGTTGGGAGCCACCTCGTTGTGGCGCGTCTTGCAAGGAATGCCCAGTTCGAGAGCCTCGATTTCAAGTTCGCGCATGAAGGCTGCGACACGCTCAGGGATAGAGCCAAAATAATGGTCGTCCATCTGCTGGTTCTTTGCAGAGTCGTGACCCATAAGTGTGCGGCCAGTGAGTAGCAGGTCGGGGCGAGCGGCATAGAGTCCCTCATCGACGAGGAAATACTCCTGTTCCCATCCGAGGTTAGAGGTAACCTTTTTTACTGAGGGGTCGAAGTAATGACATACCTCTGTGGCTGCCACATTGACGGCGTGAAGCGCGCGCAACAGCGGTGCCTTGTAGTCGAGCGCTTCACCGCTGTAAGAGATGAATACGGTGGGGATGCAGAGTGTGTCGTCGATGATAAAGACGGGTGATGTGGGATCCCAGGCCGAGTAACCGCGAGCCTCGAAAGTTGAGCGGATACCGCCTGAGGGGAACGATGAGGCGTCGGGTTCCTGTTGTACGAGCAGTTTGCCAGTGAACTCCTCGACCATTCCGCCCTTGAAGTCGTGCTCGATGAACGAGTCGTGCTTCTCGGCTGTTCCTTCTGTCAACGGCTGGAACCAGTGCGTATAATGGGTCACGCCCTCCTCGACGGCCCATTGCTTCATGCCCTCTGCCACAGCGTCAGCTATCTGACGGTCAAGACGGGCACCATTGTCCATCACGTCGATGAGTTTCTCATAGACACTCTTGGGCAGATACTTATACATCTTTTCACGGTTGAAGACCTTCTTACCAAAATACTTTGAAGGTCGTTCACTGGGTGCTTTTACGTCGAGCGGCTTCTTCTTGAATGCCTCGCCGACAACCTGAAATCTTAATGCTTCCATAATTGTGTTTGTTTAATGTGATTGAGTCCAGTTTTCTATTCTCGTTAATGCCTCTACAGTCTTCTCGCGACTGCCGAAGGCGGTAAAGCGTACATAACCCTCGCCTGAAGGGCCGAAGCCGACACCAGGGGTGCAGACGACGTTGGCGCCATAGAGCAGTTCTTCGAAGAACTGCCAGGAGGTGGTGGCATCGGGGGTGCGCATCCAGATGTAAGGGGCATTCTCACCGCCGTAGACCTCGTAGCCCAGTCGGCGCAGAGTTTCTAGCATCAGGCGCGCATTTTCCATGTAGTAGTCGATGGTGGCCTTGATCTGTTGCTTGCCCTCAGGCGTGTAGATGGCCTCTGCGGCGCGCTGGGAGATGTAACTTGTGCCATTGAACTTTGTGGTCTGGCGGCGCAGCCACAACTGATTCAGCGGGATGCGCTCACCTTCGAAGGTGGCCACGCTGACATCCTTGGGAACGATGGTGTATCCGCAGCGCACACCTGTGAAGCCTGCCGTCTTGGAGAACGAGTGGAACTCGACGGCACACTTGCGGGCTCCGCGTATCTCGTAGATGCTGTGAGGAATCTCCGGGTCACGGATATAGGCCTGATAGGCAGCATCGTAGAGGATGAGGGCATCGTTTTTCAGTGCGTAGTTCACCCACTTCCTCAGTTCGGGCTTGGTGATGACGGCACCTGTGGGGTTGTTGGGATAACACAAGTAGATGACATCGACAGGGCGACCTGTAGGCAGCGATGGCACGAAACCGTTCTCAGCCGTTGTGGGCATATAGCGCACATTGGTCCAGCGCCCTTCGCGATAAGTGCCGCAACGGCCTATCATCACGTTGGAGTCGATATATACGGGGTAGATAGGATCAGTAACGCCTATGAAGTTATCCCAATGGAGTAGTTCCTGAAAGTTGCCTGTATCCGACTTGGCACCGTCGTTAATGAACACCTCGTCGATGTCGAGGTGGATGCCACGCGGACGGAAATCGTTCTTGAGAATGGCCTCACGCAGGAACGTATAGCCCTGTTCAGGTCCGTATCCGCGGAATCCTTCAGCAGTAGCCATCTCATCGACAGCCTTGTGCATCGCCTCGATGACAGCAGGACAAAGGGGCTGGGTGACGTCACCGATACCTAGGGATATCACGTCGGCCTTGGGATGCATCACCTTGAAGGCATTCACCTTCTTGGCGATATCGGCAAACAGGTAGTTGTTCTGTAAGTTGAGGAAATGGATGTTTACTAATGCCATATTTTTTATTGACTATTGAACATTATGGTTCTATTTCTCCGTCGAAGACGAAGGCCGCAGGCCCCGTCATATAGACATGATTATCGCTCTCGCGCCACTCGATGGTCAGGGTGCCGCCATCCATCACGATCTGTGAGGTGCGCTCTGAGCGCCCTGTGAGTACAGCAGCGACGGCTGTGGCGCAGGCACCTGTTCCACAGGCCTGGGTGATGCCTGAGCCGCGCTCCCAGACACGGGTGCGGATGGTGCCGTCAGATTCTATGCGAGCGAACTCGATGTTGCAGCGTTGCGGGAAGGCAGGATGATGCTCGAGAGCGGATCCTTTCTCGCCGACCTGATCAACATCATCAATGAAGATGACATAGTGGGGGTTGCCCATCGAGACGAAGGTGCCCACATCAGAAATGCGCGAGGCCACATATTGCGACTCATTGTCGAGGACAGGTTCGAGCATATCGACTGTTACACTGACGACGATACCGTCTTCAACTTGCAGCATGAGTGTCTTGATGCCTGAGAGCGTGAGCAGACGGATTTCAGTCTTTGTGGTGAGTCCGCGCTCGTAGAGGTACTTCCCCACACACCGCGATGCGTTGCCACACATCATAGCCTCAGAGCCGTCGGCATTGAAGATGCGCATGGAGTAATCTGCCTCGGGTACGGGCGACTTGTCGATCAGCACGAGTCCATCGGAACCGATACCCTTATGACGGTCGCTCCAGCGGATGGCAGTCTCAGTGGGGTTGGGCACAGCGTGAGCCATCGTACATACGTAGATGTAGTCGTTGCCGGCTCCGTGCATCTTGGTGAAGGGAATCTTGCTCATAGAGGTAAGTGGTCAGAGTTGAGAGATGACTGTTGAGAGGTATGCATCAACTTTTTGGGCTGTCTGACGGCCACTAGCCATCGCACGTACCACGAGGGATGCTCCGTTGGCACTGTCGCCACAGACGAAGACGTTGGCAGGATACTCGGGATGCTCTGGCTTAAGGAAGCCCATGGCGAGAAGCACGAGTTCGGCTTTGATGATCTCGGGCTTACCTTTTTCAACCATGATGGGGCGTCCGCCTTCAGGATTAGGCTTCCAATCTATTTCCTGCACCTTGACACCAGTCAGACGGCCATTCTCGCCCATGAACTCGAGTGTGTTGATGTTCCAGCGACGGGTGCAGCCTTCCTCGTGACTCGAGGTAGTCTTGAGGGTGCGTGGCCAGTTGGGCCAAGGGCTCTGCGGATCTTCGGGACCTTCTACGGGCTTGGGCATAATCTCAATTTGAGTGACGCTCTTACATCCCTGACGATGGGCGGTGCCGATGCAGTCGGAACCAGTATCGCCTCCACCAATCACCAGCACATCCTTTCCCTTGGCGCTGATGCGTTCCTCTTTTGTAAACTCCATGCCTGCTAGCACGCGGTTCTGTTGCGAGAGCAGTTCGAGGGCGAAGTGTACACCCTTCAGTTCGCGGCCTGGGGCTTTGAGATCGCGGGCAGTCGGTGTACCTGTGGCGATGACGACTGCGTCGAAATCAGAGGTGAGGGGTGAGAGGTGAGAGGCGAGCGAGATGTCTTGTCCATACTTGAATTCGATGCCTTCCTGCTCGAGCAGGGCGATGCGACGATTGATGACGGCCTTGTTGAGCTTGAAGTTGGGAATGCCGTAGCGCAGCAGTCCGCCAGCAGCCTCGTTTTTCTCGAAGACTGTCACGCTGTAACCCATCAGGTTCAGATTGTTTGCAGCAGCAAGTCCAGCAGGGCCAGCCCCTATCACAGCCACCTTCTTACCGTTACGTTTGATATTGGTATGAGGTGTGATATAACCCTCTTGGAAGGCCATTTCAATAATGGCGCACTCATCCTCGCGGTTCGTGGTAGGCTCGTGGTTAAAGCGGTTCAGCACGCAGGCCTTCTCACAGAGTGCTGGACAGATGCGCCCTGTGAACTCAGGGAAAGGGTTGGTGGTGCTGAGCAGGCGATAAGCCAGTTCCCAGTCGCCCTTATATAGTGCGTCGTTCCATTCTGGTGCCTTATTGCCCAGCGGACAAGCCCAGTGGCAGAAGGGCACACCGCAGTCCATGCAGCGACTTGCCTGCAATTTGCGCTCGCGGGTACTAAGCGTCTGCTCCACCTCGCCGAAGTCGTGGATTCTATCGTGAATGGGGCGGTAACCTGCCTCCTGTCGATGTATCTCTAAAAATGCTTTTGGATTTCCCATTTTTCTAATTTTTACATTTTTGCATTATTTCTTTTTTACATTGTCCCCTAATAGTCGCGCTGAATGTCGGCAATCTTTTCGTGGAGGCGCGCCATCTTCTCTTCTTCGAGTACACGTTTGTATTCGATAGGTACCACCTGGATGAAGTCCTCGATGTAACGATGCCAGTCGTCGAGCATACGACCTGCGAGGGCGCTACCTGTATGCAGATAGTGCTGACGGATCAGTTCGAGAAGTTCCTTGCGAGAGACGCTGTCTTCTACGAGTGAAAGTTCTACCATATCCATATTGCAGAAATAGTCGAAGGTGTGGTCAGGATCGTACACATAAGCGACACCACCACTCATGCCGGCAGCAAAGTTTCGACCAATCTTGCCAAGTACCACCACACGACCACCAGTCATATACTCGCAGCAGTGATCGCCTGCTCCCTCGATGACAGCGATAGCTCCTGAGTTGCGCACGCCGAAGCGTTCACCCACCTTACCATTGATGTAGAGTTCACCACTAGTGGCGCCATAGAGGCCCGTGTTGCCAGCAATGATATTCTCTTCGGCTTTGTAGTTGTCGCTTCTGCGGGCTGGCGGCAGAATAGAGATGCGACCACCAGAGAGTCCCTTGCCGAAATAGTCGTTGGCCTCACCTTCCAGACGGATATCCAGACCTTTCACAGCGAAAGCTCCGAAACTCTGACCTGCTGATCCTTTGAACTTAATCTTAATGGTAGCGTCGGGCAGTCCTTCTTCGCCGTATTTCTTGGCGATAGCGCCACTGAGCATCGTGCCCACAGCGCGATCAGTGTTCTTGATGGCATAGTCGAGTGTTACTTCCTCAGCACTGTCAATCGCCTTCTGGGCAGCACGGATGATCTCCTCATCCTTCACACCGCTCACCTTGGTATAGGCACCACGATCCCAATAGAGGGCTTTTTCACTCTCAGGCTTGTGCAGCAAGCGACCAAAGTCGATAGTCTTCTGCTTCGCTGTGGCTTTGTCTGTGTTCACCTCTATCAGTTCTGTGTGGCCGATAATCTCCTTCAGACTGTGCACCCCGATTTCAGATAGATATTCGCGCACTTGCTGAGCCAGGAATGTGAAGTAGTTTACCACATATTCTGCCCGTCCTTGGAAATGCTTGCGCAGTTCCGGATTCTGGGTGGCTACACCCATCGGACAGGTGTTGGTATTACATTTGCGCATCATCACGCAACCCAGAACAATCAGAGGCAACGTTCCAAACGAGAACTCGTCGGCACCCAGCATCGCCATGATGATGACGTCCTTGGCCGTCTTCAATTGTCCGTCTGTCTGCAGGCGTACCTGATTTCTCAGACCGTTCATCACCAGCGTCTGCTGAGTCTCTGCTAGACCAATCTCTGGTGAGATACCTGCAAAGCGCATGCTCGAGGCAGGTGATGCACCAGTACCACCTTCAGCACCGCTGATGACGATAAGGTCGGCCTTAGCCTTCGCCACACCAGCGGCAATGGTTCCTACGCCACTCTCAGCTACCAGTTTCACGCTGACGGCTGCCGTCGGATTGATGTTCTTCAAGTCGAAGATCAGTTGTGCTAAGTCCTCAATGCTGTAGATATCGTGATGAGGTGGGGGAGAGATGAGCGAGATGCCTGGGATTGCGTTGCGCGTCTTGGCAATAATCTCGTTGACCTTAAAACCAGGCAGTTGTCCACCCTCACCAGGTTTTGCACCCTGAGCCACTTTAATCTGTATCTCTTCGGCATTGACCAGATATTCTGCTGTTACACCAAAACGACCTGATGCGATTTGCTTGGTCTTACTACTCAGACTGACGCCATCCACCTCTGAATGATAGCGGGCGTTATCCTCGCCACCTTCGCCCGTATTGCTCCGGGCGCCCAGTTTGTTCATGGCCAGCGCCAGTGCCTCGTGAGCCTCGATACTGAGGGCGCCAAAACTCATGGCACCTGTCACGAAGTGTCTGACGATGCTCTCTACCGGCTCAACCTCGTCGATGGGCGTAGGCTTGGCAGCGCGCTTGAAACTGAAGAAATCGCGGATAAAGATGGGCGATTTCTTGTCATCGACCAGCGTTTCCCATTCCTTGAACTTCTTATACGAGCCTAGACGAGTGGCTAACTGCAGGCTGGCGATAGTTTCTGGGTTCCAGGCATGCTCAATGCCGTCTTTGCGCCAGGCAAACAGTCCATTGTTTTTGAGTGGTGAGTGATCAGAGGTGAGCGGTAAGTGGTACGCTTCATGGTGTAAAGCGATGGCGTCGCGGGCAATCTCTTTCAGGCCGATGCCGCCAATAGTGCTTACCTCCGTGCCGAAATAGCGGCGCAGCAGATCCTCACTCAGTCCGATGCTCTCAAAAATCTTCGCACCACGATAACTGCGGATGGTCGAGATACCCATCTTACTCATAATCTTCTTCAGACCTTTGTCAACGGCCTTGATGTAGTGAGCCTCTGCTGTCGCATACTCCTCTTGAATCTTTCCACGCTTCACCAGATCGTCAAGGATGGCGAAGGTCATATAGGGGCATAGGGCGGATGCACCATAGCCCAACAGCAGGGCAGCATGCATCGTCTCACGTATCTCACCGCTTTCCACGATCAGGGCTGTCTGTACGCGCTTACCTACACTGATCAGATAGTGGTGAACAGCCGATACAGCCAGCAACGATGGAATAGCAGCGTGGTTCTCGTCGATGTCGCGATCGCTGAGGATGATGTAGTTCACACCCTCATCCACACTGGCTTCTGCCTCCTTGCAGAGCTCGTCGAGTGCCTGGCGCAGGCGATTCTCGCCTGTCTCATCGTTTAATTGGCCGTGTCGCTCCTCGCCCTTCTCGATATCGAAGACGATAGACAGTTTCCTGGTGTTGAATCCTTTATAGCGGATGTTGCATAATATATCAAGTTGTGTGTTGGTCAAGACGGGCTGTGGCAGACGAACCATCTTACAGTTCGAGGCGTCGGGCGTCAGGATATTGGTACCTACGGCGCCGATATATTCTGTAAGACTCATCACCAGTTCCTCACGAATGGGGTCGATGGCGGGGTTGGTGACCTGCGCAAACTGCTGACGGAAATAGTTGAAGAATATCTGCGGACGATCACTGATAACAGCCAGCGGTGTGTCGTTGCCCATCGCAGCCACAGGCTCCTGTCCTGCTGTAGCCATCGGGATGATGGTCTTGTCGATATCCTCTTGTCCGTATCCGAACTCCATCAGTCTGCGCTCCAGATCGCTGACGCTGTTGTCAACCTTTCGTCCGCTCTTGAGTTTCTCCAACTGCACACGGTTCTCATTGAGCCACTCGCGATATGGATGGGCCTTAGCCAACTGTTCCTTGATTTCCCCGTCGTAGTATATCTTGCCTTCTTGTGTATCGACGAGCAGTATCTTTCCTGGTTGCAGACGTCCTTTCGACACAACGTCGCCAGGCTCGAAGTCCATCACGCCTACCTCAGAGGCTACCACCATCATGCCTTGCTTGGTGATTGTGTAACGGCTGGGGCGCAGACCGTTTCTGTCGAGCATTCCACCCGCATAGCGACCGTCGCTGAAGAGCAGTGCTGCAGGTCCGTCCCAAGGCTCCATCAGAATCGAGTGATACTCATAGAATGCTTTCAGATCTTCGCTGATGGGGTTCTTGTCGTTGAAACTCTCAGGCACGAGGATGGCCATCGCCTGCGGCAACGATAGTCCGCTCATCATGAGGAACTCAAACACGTTGTCGAGCGAGGCTGAGTCGCTCATACCCTCCTGTACGATGGGGCGCAGATCCTTGATGTTGCCCAGAGCCTCACTGTTGAGTACACTCTCGCGAGCCTTCATCCACCCGCGGTTGCCGCGAATGGTGTTGATCTCGCCGTTATGGGCTAACAAGCGGAAAGGCTGGGCTAATGACCACGTAGGGAATGTGTTTGTGCTGAAGCGTGAGTGCACCAGCGCCAGTCCGCTTGTAAAATAGTCGTTTGAGAGGTCAGGGAAATAGCGACGCAGTTGTCCGCTGGTCAGCATTCCCTTATAAATAATGTTCTTGTTCGAGAGCGAACAGATATAGAAGTCTTGGTCCTTGATACGGTTCTCTATACGCTTGCGAACCTTATATAATATACGCTCGAATACAGGCACATCCTCTTCGAATACACCCGTCACGAAAATCTGCTTGATGGCGGGCTCCACCTCACGGGCTGCTGCTCCCAGCACCTCTGGGTTTGTTGGCACTGTGCGCAGGTGCATCAGCTGCAGACCTTCGCGCTCGATCTCTTCGATCATCACACTCAGAATCTCTTGCTGGGCTTTCTCTTCTTTTGGAAGGAACACCAGTCCTGTACCATACTTTCCTTTCTCGGGCACAGGAATACCCTGAAGAAGAATAAACTCATGGGGAATCTGCACCATGATGCCTGCACCGTCGCCCGTCTTGTCGCGCGTCTCAGCACCTCGATGCTCCATGTTTTCGAGCACCTTAAGGGCATTGTCGACCAACTCGTGGCTCTTTCCGCCGTGGATATTGACGACCATACCCACACCGCACGCATCGTGTTCATAATCACTCTGGTAGAGTCCTTGGCTGTTTAGTTTGCATTTTGTCATATTATCCTTACTTTTTGTATCAATCTGTCTGATTTCGGGTGCAAAATTAATGCAAATTGGAAGAATATCAAAATATTTGCTAACTTTTCTTTCTAAAAAAATGTTCTATTCTGACATTTTGCTCGATTTTTATGCTTTTTTCATTCATTTTGAAACTTGTCGCATCTTTTTTCTTCTTCATTCTTTACAAATTGTCATTTTCAAAAATTGACATCATGAAAAAGCCAGCGCCAGAACTTTCATCCTGATACTCTCTATCTGTGTTAACGATGGTTTCTACTGCTTGTTGATATGATGTGTGCGTACACACGACAAGGAAAATTGACGATTTGTTACTAAATGAGGGGTAAATGGCATTAAAACGTAACAAAACGGAATGATTATTGTTGATTTACTTTACAAATTGTCAGTTCTCCAAAGTTTTAACAATCAAACTGGAATAAAATTTAAAGAATATCCACCAAAATGTCATACCTTTGCCGACGAAAACAAGTAGCAATGCAGCGTAAAACTTGTAGCATAAGATTAATTATTAATAAGGTAAAAAGAAACGTTATGAAAAGGATTGAAGCAATCATCCGCAAGACCAAGTTCGAGGATGTAAAAGAAGCACTGCTGCAGTCGGACATTGACTGGTTTGAGTACCACAACGTTCACGGCATCGGCCAGAGCCGCGAAGAGAGAATATATCGTGGTGTGCAGTACTCCACTGATGTGATAGAGCGTGTGGCACTGACCATCGTTTGTCGCGACCCGCTGGTAAAACCTACGGTCGATGTGATTCTCAAGGTAGCCCACACGGGCGAGGTAGGTGATGGTCGTATCTTCGTGAGCGACATGATCGACACCTGGAGTATCCGTACGGGCGAACACGGCGATACTGTACTTCGCGACAAGAAGTAATGTGAAAATTAGAAAATGTAATAATTAGAAAAT
>JAEEGG010017565.1_pt1 | contig 14682 bp, 9 predicted proteins | sample 9134161 | NCBI WGS metagenome assembly JAEEGG01 (sample SAMN16246543, study PRJNA631951) | gut metagenome | biome: gut microbiome; feature: rumen; material: CR-attached | host: Bos | place: Iran: Karaj | collected 2018-10
AACTCGTACCCAGAGCCGGGGTCGAACCGGCACGGGTGTTACCCCATTGGTGTTTGAGACCAACGCGTCTACCGATTCCGCCATCTGGGCGTCAGAGCGGGTGCAAAGGTAAGTCAATTTTTTGAATTGGCGGCAAAAAAACGGACATTTTTTGTCAAAATGCGATTTTTTGGGGCGTTGAGGGCTGCTGTAGAGACTGGTTATAGTAAATTTGCGGCCAATAATTGACATTGATAACGATGGATGAGAATCGGACTGATATGGAAAATCCGTTCGCGCGGACTGAGTTGATGCTGGGCGCGAAGGCGATGGAGCGGCTGGCCCAGAGCCGTGTGGCGGTGTTCGGCATTGGCGGCGTGGGCGGCTATGTGGTCGAGGCGCTGGCCCGCAGTGGGGTGGGGGCACTGGACCTGATTGATGATGACACGGTGAGCGTGTCGAACATCAACCGCCAGATTTTTGCCCTTCACAGCACGATTGGACGGGCCAAGGTGGACGTGGCTGCCGAACGCGTGCGCGACATCAATCCGCAGTGCAAGGTGACGACCCACAGGATGTTCTATTTGCCCGAAAACGCCGATGAAATCGACCTTTCTTGCTTTGATTACGTGGTCGATAGCCTGGACACGATAACGGCTAAGATGGAGATTGCGCGGCGCTGCCTGCGACTGGGCGTGACGCACATCTGCTCGATGGGCGCGGCCTACAAGATGGACCCGATGGCCTTCAGGGTGGCGGATTTTGACGCGACGCGCATCGATCCGCTGGCCCGCATGCTGCGCAAACTGCTGCACCGCGAGGGCATCCATCACTTCAAGTGCGTCTATAGCGAGGAGGAACCGCACTGGAATCCCGATGTGCCGGTCTATGTCGATGGAAAAAAACAGCCGGGCAGCAACGCATTCGTTCCTGCCGCGGCCGGTCTGTTGATCGCTCGTGAAGTGATTGTGGACCTCACACGCGATGTCTCTGTTATTTCTTCTTAGATTTCTTTTTGCCTGAGGAACTGCCAGACTTGCTCGAGGAGCTTGACTTGCTGGAGGACTTGCTGGCAGAACTGCTCTTGCCGCTCTTGCCGCTGCCCTTGCTGCTCTTCTTGTCGCTCTTGCTGCCCTTTTTGCTCTCACTGGCGGCCTTGCGGGCTTCTTCTTTGGTGGGAATCTTGATTTTCTCGCCAGCCTTGATCTTGTTGCCGTTCTCGATGCCGTTGGCGCGCTCGAGGTCCTTAACCGAAACGCCTGTCTTCTCGGCGATTTTGGTCAGCGATTCACCCTTCTGGACAGTGACTTCGCTAGGCTGTTTGGGCTTAGAGTGCTTGCCGCTCTTGCTGCTCTTGTAGCTCTTGGAACTGCGCTCGGCTGTTTCGTTGCGCCTAGACTTGTGGTTGCTCTCCTTCTCGGCATACTTGGCATTGCGTGAGCGCCAGCTGCTGGAGTTGGCCTTTGATGCCTGGCGGCGCGTGGTTTGATCGTCGTCCCTGGCCGATGATTTCTTGGAGGTGGCTTTGGTGACGGGCTCGCTGTCGGCCTTGGCGGTATAGGAACGTTTGTACGGCTCTTTTTCGGCCGCTTTGCGCTGGATGTCCTTTACCTCGTCAAACTGTTCCTGCTCGCTCTCGGCGACCTGCTCGTTCATGGCCAGGTCGTCGTTGCTGGTGTTTGAGCTGGTCTCGATGATGCCGGTGTCCTCGTTGTTATCGGCGCTGGCGATGTTGTGGCTGCTGGGGGCTTTCACCTTGAGGTTGTCGCCGCGGCGCACGCGCTCGCTGCTCATGTTGTTCATGGCCATCAGCTCGTTGGTGGTCATGCCGTATTTGGCCGCGATGGTCGAGACGGTCTCGCCGCGTCCCACTTTGTGGGTAATGGTGCGCACGTCGCCGTTTGATGTGCGTCCCGAGAGGTATTCCTCGGCCGTGGCGGTTTCGCCGCCGGGCTCAACCACCTCACGGTGGGCATACAGGTCATCACGGTAGCTGTCGATGCTGTCCTCGCTCATGATGAAGCTGTAGATCTGCTGTGACGGCAGCACCAGGGTGTACGGGTGGTTGTCGCCGGGAATGACGTCGGCCCGGTATTGCGGATTGAAGGTGCGGATTTCCTCGATGGGCATATTCAACACACTGGCAATCTGGGCGAAGTGGATGCGGCGGTTCACGCTGACGGTGTCGGTGATGAGCGGCTTGCGCGCCAGCGATGGACTGATGTTGTGCTGCTTGTAGTAGGTCATCGCATAGTTGGCGGCGATGAAGGCAGGCACGTAGCCGCGGGTCTCGCGGGGCAGATATTCGTAGATGTCCCAAAAGTCGCCCGTGCCGCCGTTGCGATGGAGCGCCTTGTTGACGTTGCCGGGACCGCAGTTGTAGGCGGCGATGGCCAGCGACCAGTCGTTATAGATCTGGTACAGGTTCTTGAGGTACTTGGCGGCCATGGCGCTGGAGCGGTAAGGATCGCGGCGCTCGTCCACGAGCGAGTTGATTTCCAGCCCCAGTCCCTTGCCGGTACCAATCATGAATTGCCACAGTCCGGCTGCTCCCACACGTGACACCGCATTGGGGTCGAGAGCGCTCTCGACGATGGGCAAGTACTTGAGTTCGAGCGGCAAACCCTCTTTCTCCAGTGCCTGCTCAAAGATGGGCATGTAGTACAGGCTCATGCCCAGCATTTCCTCGACGAGCGTGCGGCTGCGATAGACGTATCGCTCGATGTGCTTGCGCACAATCTGGTTATAGGGCATCTCGATGACCGAGGGAATGGCGGCTAGCCTGCGGATGTAGGTCTCCTCGCTCACCTCGCCGTGAGACTTGTTTTCCACGTCGGCATCAAGCACGGTATAGTTCTGCAGATACCAGTTGGTCATCATCTTGTGCACATCGGTGTCAAAGCTCTCGGGAAAGACGATGTCGTCGTCGGTAATCGAGTTCTTTAACGAGAGGATGTTGTTTTTCTCGCGCGGTGCCGCCAGCAATGTCGTTGCTGCCAGCAGCGTCAGGAGAAACCATGTGAGAAGTCGTTGTCTTGTCATATATTGTCGTTTGTTGTTTAATTCAAGTCATTGATTCAGAAACTGATGGCGCATTGCAGTCCCAACGAAGGCAGGCGTCCGCCCGGCACCCTGCTGTCGATGGCTGCGGGAGCCACGTCCAGGGTGAGGTCGGGAGAGATGTCGAAGTGGGCCAGCGAGGCGTCCACATAGGCGTCCACGATGTTGATCAAGTACACGCCCACCATGGCGATGACGCAGATTTCGCGGTATCGCCGGTAGTAGTCGCGTTTGTTCTTCATCACCTTTTGCAGCCAGGCCACATCCAGGTCGCTCTCCTTGACCGTTGGCGGGAAAAAGTCCATGTAGCTGCGCGTGTCGGGGTCATCGTCCATGACGTCGCGGTAACCCTTGGAATAGTCCTTGTACATGCGGTTGTTCCATGACGCGCCATAAGTCAGTCCCACAAAGGCGCCCACCACGATGGGCAGTTTCCAGTAGCGGCGGTTGTAAATCTGGCCCAAACCGGGGCACAGGGCCGACAGCCAGAGCGCCCGTTGAGGGTCTGGATTGAAGATGCGCACGTTGCCCATCACCGGCGACGCAGTGGTGTCGGTGAGGATTTCCACGCCCTCGATGCCCCTGATGGAGTCCAGCGAAGCAAAGGTGATGGTGTCGCCCGAGGCATTCACCACGCGCACCCGCTTGCTGTCGTCAAGGCGGCTCGTGTCGCTAAGCATCACCGGCCTTCGCTCCATGTGGCGTCCAGTGGTGGTGGCGGTGCTGTCATCCGGAGTTACCGTCGGCAGGATGACCTGTGCGGCTACACCTTGCCACAGCAGCCACATCACCATGGCGGTGACAAGCCGATGCCAGCATGAGCGATATGTCTTGAATCCCTTCACCTGGTCAGTTTTGTTCAAGCGTTTTTCAGACTGTCAAAAATGCTGATGATTTTCTCGAGCTGGGCCTCGTTGGCAAAGGGGAAGGTGATTTTGCCTTTTCCCGAGGGGTCGCAGCTGAACTTCACGGGCACGCCGAAGGCTGATGCCAGGTGCTTCTGCAGTATCGCATAGTCCTTGGCATTCACCGTTTTGGCATTGCCTTCCTGCTTGGCGCGCTCGTCGTTGGCGGCCATTTGCATCTGCTTGGCGCGCTGTTCCACTTGGCGCACCGACAGGCCCTTCTTGATGGTCTCGTTATACAGCTTGAGCTGCAGCTTGGGGTCATCGAGCGAGAGCAGTGCCCTAGCATGGCCCATGTCCAGCGTGTGGTCATGCAGTCCCAGTTGCACCTCGGCGGGCAGTTTGAGCAGACGCAGGAAGTTGGCGATGGTGGCGCGTTTCTTGCCGATGCGCTCGCTCAGCCGTTCCTGGGTGAGGTTGTACTGGTCGATGAGTTTCCTGAAGGTCAGCGCGATTTCGATGGCGTTCAAGTCCTCGCGCTGGATGTTCTCGATAAGCGCCATCTCGGTCACCTCGCTGTCGTTAGCCGTTCTGATGTAGGCCGGAACAGAGTTCAGCCCGGCCAGCAGCGATGCGCGGTAACGACGTTCACCCGAGATGATCTGGTAGGTGTTGTCGCCCATGCTGCGCAGGGTCAGTGGCTGGATGATGCCCAGCTCGCGGATGCTTGTTGCCAACTCTTCAAGTGCCTCCTCGTCAAAGACTTGACGGGGCTGCTCGGGGTTGGGCATGATCTGGTTGATGGGTATCTGGTTGATGGCCGAGGAGCCTTCGGTCTGGATGACATCCATGTCGATGAGTGCGTCGAGACCGCGCTTGAGTGCTTTACCTTTCATTATATCATTGTATTTTTGGTTGAGTTGATAGCAGGGTTATTTGTTGCGTGAGATGATTTCGTGGGCCAGCTGGATGTGGCTCGTGGCGCCGCGGCAGTTGGGGTCATACTGCGTCACGGGCATGCCGTGGCTGGGCGCCTCGCTGATGCGGGTGTTGCGCGGGATGACCGTGTTGAAGACCATGTTGCCGAAGTGGCTCTTCAGCTCCTCATAAATCTCGTTGGCGAGCCTGAGACGGGCGTCATACATGGTGAGCAGGAAGCCCTCGATGCGCAGGCCGGCATTGAGCTTGGCCTTGATGATGCGGATGGTGTTGAGCAGCTTGCTGATGCCCTCCAGTGCGAAATACTCGGCCTGGACCGGAATAATGACGCTGTTGGCCGCGGTCAAGGCGTTGACCGTGATCAGGCCCAGCGAGGGGCTGCAGTCGATAATGATGTAGTCATAGTCGTCCTGGACCAGTTTCAAGGCCTTGCCCAGCACGCGTTCACGTCCTTGTTTTTCAACGAGTTCCAGTTCTGCTCCCACCAGGTCGATGCGTGAGCCCAGCAGCTTGAGCCCCTCGACGTTGGTCTCGATGATCGCGCTGCGCATGGGGTAGTCGTCCACCAGGCATTCATAGATGGTCGACGACATGTCCTTGGGCTCAATGCCCAGGCCCGATGTGGCGTTAGCCTGCGGATCGGCGTCAATGAGCAGGACGCGCTGGCCGCTGGCGGCCAATGCTGCCGACAGGTTGATGGCGGTAGTGGTTTTGCCCACGCCGCCCTTTTGGTTAGCTATTGCTATTATCTTTCCCATGAGTAGGTGTTGTAGTCTATTATTATCATAAATGAACATCGGCTGCGCCTCATCCATTGAAGTAAACCTCATGGCTTTCGGCTTGGGCGATGTTTTCATAACATCGACTGCGCCTCATCCATTGAAGTAAACTTCATGGCTTTCGGCTTGGGCGATGTTTTCATAACATCGACTGCGCCTCATCCATTGAAGTAAACTTCATGGCTTTCGGCTTGGGCGATGTTTTAATAACATCGGCTGCGCCTCATCCATCGAAGCAAACTTCATGGCTTTCAGCTTGGGCGATGTTTCACGGGTACAAAGGAACAATAATTTACTCAAAAAAGCGCTAAAAACTCCGTTAAAATCGGTGAATTGTTTAAAACTTAACATAAATGTTAATAAAACGTGGAACATTCGATTTTTTACCATTGGGACCCTTTAATGCGAGTCTCTTCGTGTAGCAGCGTGAATATGAATCTCATGGCTAAAAGATACTAAATAGTTTATTAGGGCAACATTTAACCATGATTTAAGCCAATATTATGAAAAAATGGATTAAATTTGCAGGCTGCTTGCATGTGAAGGAGAAATGGCCCGATCAGGAGCAAGACGGCTCATGATGTAAAATTTGCTGAAATAATTGGCCTAGAAACCAAATTAAACAAACATAGAATAGATGAAAAAAATAACTTCTTTACTGATGCTGGCGGCGTTGATGTGCTTCAGTGCTGCAGCAAGTCCTGCCCACCGCGGTTCAGTGCAGATGCCGCAGCCCGACGGCTCGATGTTGTCGGTTTGCCTCGTGGGCGATGAATTCTATCATTTCAATACCACTGCCGATGGCTACACCATCATGCTGAACGATGCTGGGGCTTACGTGTATGCCCAGCGTGACGGCATGTCGCTCGAGCCGACCAGCCTGCTTGCCCATGATGCAGGCAGCCGCAGTGCCGACGAGCAGGAGTTCCTGGCCACCGTTCCCAAGCGTCTGGTCGATGAAACAGCTGTCGCCCAGGGACATGTGCGCCGTGCAAAACGCAATGTCGACTTGTCGAACTTTGATTTCGAGAACTTCCGTGGTCTGGTGATCCTGATTGATTTTTCCAATCAGCAGTTTGCCTGCGATGACCCCAAGGAGTTCTATACCCAGATGTTCAGCAGCGAGGGCTTTACGGGTTACCATGACCCCATCACCAATCGTGATGTGAGCTGCCCCGGTAGTGTTCATGATTACTTCAACGACCAGTCTAATGGTGCGTTTCATCCGCCCTTTGATGTCTTTGGCCCCTATCGCGCCACCTATGGCTCCAACAACACCCCGGCACGTTCCAACCAGTGCCAGAGTTTGGCAACCACGATCTTCACCAACGCGTTGAAGGCTGCTAACGAAGTGGTTGATTTTACCAACTATGACAACAACAATGACGGAAAGATCGATATGGTTTACTTCCTGGTAGCCGGCTATTCGTCCAGCTTCTCGGGAAATAACCAGGGTTACCTGTGGCCTCACTCTTCTAATCTGAGTTACCTCAACCGTTTCTACGACAACAAGAAAATCGACCGTTATGCCTGCTCGACCGAGTTGTACGGCTTTGAGTCGTCACCCAACACGATCACAGTCGAGGGTATCGGTACCGTAGCCCATGAGTTCTCCCATGTGCTGGGATTGCCCGACTTCTACGATACTGACTATGCCGATAGCGGCGGCGAGAGCCACCATCCTGGTGGATGGGACATCATGGCCGATGGCGGTGACTACAACTATGGCCGCAGCCCTGTGGGGTACTCCTTATATGAGCGATATGCACTGGGATGGGCCAAACCGCAGACCATCACCGAGTCAGGTTCTTACACTCTCAGGCCCGTGAACACGTCGCGCGAGGGTTATATCCTGCGCACTCCGGTCAACAACGAGTATTTTACCATCGAGAACCGCCAAAAGACCGGTTGGGATGCTTATCTGCCCGGCCATGGCATGCTGGTGTTCCGCGTGGACAGCACCAACACGAACATTTGGAACAACAACAAGGTGAATTGCAACCCCGACCACAACTATTTCGAGTTGCTGCGTGCCGGTAACACCAGTTCGGGCGACCTGATGAGTGACCCCTTCCCCGGCACTAAGGGTAATGTCATGCTTACCAATGACACGGAACCCAGCCTGCTCACGTGGGACGGTTATGAGAATGAGTTTAATATATTGGCCATCAGCGAGGTGGATAACATCATCACGTTCAATGTGATGAGGGAAAACGAAATTACTGCCCTGGTCGAGGATTTTGAAACCATGCCGGTTTCAACAGGTACTACCGACCAGAACGTTGAAGGCCGCTTTGCCTCCTGGAGTTTCAACAAGGCTGGCGTGCGTGCTCCCGGTGAGGGCCGTGCCATTGGCGAGCACAGTGTGCTGACGAAGAGGCCGAGTGTGTTCTATAGCACCACACCGGTGTACTACAACATCTACATGGCATCGTTGACCGTGTTCAACATGTCATCGACCGATGCCAAGTACTCTCTGGAATACAGTGTGGAGAACGATGCTGACGGTAACCCCGTTTGGGTAATAGCCCCGAGTTCCAAGGCCCCCGATGCCGCCGAGGCTCCCGGCAAGGACCAAAGCACCCTGTACTGGATGCTGAATCTGGACAACACGCAACCGGCATGTTTCCGCATCTACCAGCGCTCGGGCAACCAGAATGTGGCCAATTATGTCGACAATCTGACCTTCTATTACACGGGTGAGGCTGGCGGTCCTGCTGACCACAAGAAGGGCGACGTGAACCGTGATGACGAGGTGAACATTGCCGACGTCAATGCCATCATTGACATCATCCTGGGCAATAACAATAACCCGGATATTATCCAGTATGCCGACGTGAACGGTGATGGCGAGGTAAACATTGCTGATGTCAATCTCGTCATCGGCATAATTTTGAACGATTAAAAATATTTATGAATACGAATTCTAGTATTATTAGTGAAGCTATGAGGAAATACCTTTTGTCATTCGTCTTGGGACTGTTCTGCCTTGCTGTGCAGGCAATTCCAGCCGACCGCACCCCCATTCAGGTAACCCAACCTGACGGAACCACGCTGACCATCACCTTGCATGGTGACGAATTCTTCCATTTTACCACCACGGTCGACGGTTATACCGTCCTGAAGAATTCGGCAGGCTTTTATACCTATGCCCGCCTCGACGGCGACCGCCTGGTGGCCGGTGACCGCATCGCCCGCGACCCGTCGCGCCGCTCGGCAGCCGACAATGCTGCTCTGACAGCGGTTCCCAAAGGGTTGACCGACCGTCAACAGGTGAGACAAGGTAACCAGATGCTGGGCAACCGCAACAGTGCGATGAGGCGTGTGGGTGCCGACGGATTGATGGATTATGACAACTTCCGCGGCCTGATCATCCTGATCAACTATACGGACAAGAAGTTCTCGATGAACGAGCCCAACTCGTTCTACGACGATATGGTCAACACCCATGATTACACCGGTTATACCCAGAACAACCGCCCCGTGCGCATGACGGGTAGTGTCCGCGACTATTTCTACGATAATTCCAACCACATCTTTGACCCGCATTTTGATATTGTCGGACCTATTGATGTGCCTTATTCGTGCCGCTATCCCCAAGGTTCGGACCATGCTGATGTAGTCTTCAATGCCGCTCTGGCTGCCGTTGACGGCGATATTGACTTCAATGATTATGATACCGACGGTGACGGCTATGTGGACATGGTATTCTTCCTGGTTGCAGGCTTCTCGGCCAACTATGGAGGCAACGACGGGAACTACCTGTGGCCTCACATGTATTACCTGTATTGGTCGCCTAGCCTCGATGGCGTGAACTTCGGCTTATATGCCTGCTCCACCGAGATTGCCGGTTGGGAAAACTATTATTCGAGCATCAATGGCATTGGCACCTTCTGCCACGAGTTTGGCCACGTGCTGGGTCTGCCCGACCTCTATGATACCGACTATGAGGGCAGTGGTGGCGAGAGCCGCAATCCTGGCGAGTGGTCCATCATGGCTGGCGGCAGCGGTAACAACTATGGGCGCAATCCTGTGGGATATAGCCTGTATGAGCGTTACGCTTTGGGATTTATGACCCCCACTGTGATTGATACCGTAGGCGAATACCAGCTGCAGCCCATCGACGAGAGCAATACGGGATTTCGCTTGAACACCCCCAACCGCGATGAGTTCTTCCTCATCGAGAACCGTCAGCCGGGCAAGTGGGACCAGTTCCTCCCCGGCCATGGCATGATGGTGGCGCGCGTGGACTCCAGCAATGTGAATGTCTGGTGGCAGAATACAGTGAACTGTAACCCCAACCACATGTATTATGAGCTCTTGAGAGCCAATTACAGGGGCCAGGACTCTGATTCAGATCCCTTCCCCGGACGCTCGCGTGTGACATCGATCACTAACTTCACCACCCCCAACCTCATGACGTGGAACAAGTCTTTCAACGATTTCATCATCGAGGATATCGCCGAGGACGGAAATGTCATTTCGTTCTCGCTGAAGGAATTCACCGCGCAAAACATGATCGAGGACTTTGAGGCCATGGAGTTGACGACCGAAGAGAGTACCAAGGACATTCCTGGCGTTTACTGTAATTGGGACTTGACCAAGTGCTCGATCGCTGCACCGGGCGAGGGCAAGTGCAATGGCCAGCAGGCTGTGGCGATGAAGAGGCCCAGCATGATTGCTACCTCGGCACCATTGACCATTGCCCCCTATGCCATGCGCTTTAGCGCCTATAATCCCACGACTTCATCGGCCAGCTTCAGGCTCACCTATTCATTGGATAAGGGTGAGACCTGGGAAGAACCGCTGACGAGCACGCTGCAGGTTGAGGCAAAATCATCGGGCTCCATCACGATTGCTTTACCCACCACGGCACCCATCATGCTGCGAATCAACCAGACGGTGGGTAGCCCCAGGGCATACTGCTATCTTGATGACATCCAGATGTATTACGACGACGTGTGGGGCCCTGAGGAAATTGTGGGTGACGTGAACGGTGACGGCGAGGTGAACATTGCCGACGTGAATGCCGTGATTGACTTCATCCTGAGCGGGTCTAATGACCCGAAGGGTGACGTGAACCGCGACGGCGAGGTGAACATTGCCGATGTGAATATGATTATCGACCTGATAATCAATGAATAATTGATCTTGCTTAACTAGTTTTAATATCATTATATTATTAATCGATTAACACTTTAGGCTATGAAAAAAACTCTATTGCTCATTGCAATGGGGATGGTGTGTATGTTTGCACATGCGACCCCTGCAGATCCGACTCCCGCTAAGGTGACACAACCTGATGGAACAACGGTTACCGTGCAGCTCCACGGTGACGAGTTCTTTAACTACTTGACGACCCTCGATGGTTACACCGTGGTCAAGAATAAGGCAGGTTATTACACCTATGCCCGTCTCGACGGTAACCAACTGGTTGCAAGTGACCGCATCGCGCGCGACAACCGCACCGCTGCCGATAAAGCCTATCTCGCTGGCGTATCCAAGGGTCTGACCAGCAAGGACCAGGTAGAGCGTGGTGCCAAGCTGCTCAACCAACGCAACAACTTGATACGCGGTATTGGTCATGGTGGTCACATGGACTACAGCAAGTTCCGTGGCTTGATCATCCTGATCAACTACACCGATAGAAAATTTGATGACTATGTTCCCTGGAACTACACGCCTATTGACTTTTACGAGGCAATGATCAATAGTCATGACTACATCGGTTACACGCTTCCCGCAGGCACTAAGATTGAGTGCATGGGCAGTGTGCGCGACTACTACTACGACAACTCGTTCCAGCAGTTTGACCCGCACTTCGACATTCTGGGTCCCGTGGACGTTCCCTTCGCCTGCACCGATGCCCACCAGTTCAATTGCGACTCCATCTTCTTTGCCGCTCTTCAGACCCTTGACCCTGATGTGGACTTCAGCCAGTATGACACCGATGAGGACGGCACTGCCGATATGGTGTTCTTCCTCGTTGCCGGTCATGGCTCGGACTACAGTGCCAACAACAGGGATTACCTGTGGCCCCACATGAAGAACTTCACCGAGTCGCCCGTGCTCGATGGTGTGAATTTCAAGCTCTATGCCTGCTCGACCAACATGACGGGTGAAGAGAATGAGTTCTATATCAATTATAATAATGTTGCTGGCATTGGCACCATCTGCCACGAGTTCAGCCATTGCTTGGGACTGCCCGACTTCTACGACGCCGATGGCGTTGGCAGCGGTGGTACCAACCTTACGCATCCCATGACCTGGTCCGTCATGGCCAGTGGTTTCAAGAACAACAACGGCCGCAACCCCGCAGGCTACAGCCTGTTTGAGCGCTATGCCCTTGGCTTTGCACAGCCCGTCCTCATCGAGGGCGAGGGTACCATCACTGTGCCTGCCCTTGAAAAGAGCAATACGGGTTACCGCATGAACACTGCCAACGAGGGTGAATACTTCATCATCGAGAACCGCCAGCGCTTTAAGTGGGACAAGAACCTTGCCGGCCCTGGCATGCTCATCTGGCGTGTCGATTCGACCAATGTCGAGGTATGGGAAAACAATCTGGTCAACTCCAATCCTAACCACATGTACTATGAGTTGCTCCGTGCCAAATTCAGTGGACTGAACGACAGTTATAATGATCCCTTCCCTGGCGTTGGCAAGGTCACCTCAATCACCAATGCGACGCAGCCCAACCTGCGCACGTGGGACGGCAAGTTGAGCAAGTATGCCTTTGTCAACATTACCGAGGCCGACAGCATCATCACCTTTGATGTGGTGAAAGACAATTCAAAGTTCTCGATCGAGGACTTCGAGAAGATGCCTGTGGGCGCTACTCTCAACGAGCGTGGTGTAGAGGGCGTCTATGCCCACTGGGATTTCTATAATTGTGCCGTTGTTGATACCGCTCAGGTGGGTAACGGACATGTGGTTGCTATGAAAAACGGCAGCTACTTCAACACCGTCGAGAACCTGAACAAGATTCCTAAGGTTGTGACCATCAAGATCTACAATCCCACGTCAACTGGTGTTACCGTCACACCGCAGTATTCGCTCAATAACGGTGGACGCTGGAGGGGACTGGATTCTTACCCCTATGACTTTTATGTTAAGGCGGGAGAAACAGGTAAGGCTGTAATTACCAATCTGCCCACCAATGCACCCATCATGTTGCGCATCAAGACCTCGGGAAGCAGTTCAGAGTACTGCTTCATCGATGATATCGAGATCAGCTACGAGGCGACTTGGACTCCCGAGTTCATCGAGGGCGACGTGAATGGCGACGGCATGGTGAATATTGCTGACGTGACCAGGCTCATCGACTATCTGCTCGATAGCGAGAATACTGCCAATTTCAATGAGAATGCTGCCAACGTCAATGGCGATGCCGACATCAACATTGCCGACGTGACCGCATTGATTGATCGCCTGCTCAATTCTGCCGACTGATATTGTACAGGCTTGAAACGTGCAACAACTTTGATGTCAAAGTGATTGGAATTATTTCTGGTGTTTTTCAAAAATAACCGAGTTGATTTCACCCTACTGAAATCAGTTAACTTAAAATAACAAATTTTAGCAAAAATAATTTGGCAATCACCTGAATCGGCAGTACTTTTGCGTCAAAGTTGGAAATATTAATACTATTCATCCTAAACGAACATCGCGTTGTGAAACGTGGTGTTTGTTTTTTATTTGGTATAATCTAGAACTTTGAAACTCCCTATGCTTGCTGGTGTTTTTCTATGATTTCAAGCGGGAAATGTGGATTTTTATAATATTTGCCTCGAAAAAATTTTGGAATCTCAATAGAATAGCCTATTTTTGTGGCCGTGAAACGAAAAAGATTGTGAGGTGTAATCTGTTGTAGTTGGTCTCAATAGCGATTCCAACGAGGTTTACCTCATTTTTTGTCATCAATGTATGCGTTCGTTTCAAGCGCTGATGAAAAGCATTCTGGATACTAATTATAGTTGGATACTAATTATTAATAACACTTTAATAACTATTGCAATGAAGAAATTTTTACTGGTATTATCAGTGCTTGCACTTTGCGTGCAGGGCATTGACTCAAAGGTTGTGACTGTTGACCAGGCTATGGCAACAGCCAAGCAGTTTGCTACTGGTTCTAAGTCATTAAATGCATCGGGTGCCGCCAACATGCGTCTCAACTATGTTGGCAGGAACATGAAGGGCATGAATGACTACTATGTCTTCAACCGTGACGGCGGTCAGGGTTTCGTGATCGTTGCCGGTGATGACCTGTCGACTCCCATTCTGGGTTACAGCGACAAGGGTTCGTTTGACATGAAGAAGGCTCCTGAGGCCCTCCAGCTCATGCTTCAGGATTATCAGATGTACTTGGATAGGCTGCGCGAGAATCCCAAGAGCGCAACCAAGATCACATATGATCTCCAGCCCTATGGTGTATATCCCATCTGCGGTGAGGTTCACTGGCATCAGTTCCCTCCCTACAACAACAACTGCCCCACTGCCGCTCATGCGCTCACTTCCAATGGCCGCTGCTACGCTGGTTGCACTACTGTAGCTCTTGCAACGATCATGAAGGGTCTGCGTCACCCCTCTATTGGCTTCGGTGAGAACAGCTACACTGTAACCATCGATGGTCGTGAGGTTCCCGTTTCGGCAAAGTTCAATGATTACACTTATCGCTACGGTCAAATGAAGAATGGTTATGGTGAGAACGCTTACAACGCACAGGATGTTTCTGAGCTGATGTATGAAGTCGCTGTTGCACTCAATACCCGCTTCTCGGCCGAGAGCAGTGACGCCTACGTGAGAGACGTTTACAAGGCAATGGTTTCTTACTTTGACTTCAACACCAACCTCCAGTATGTGCAGAAGACCAGCTACAGCTACAACCTCCAGGCTTGGTATGACATGATCTATACCGAGATCGATGGTGGTCGTCCCGTTTACATGTTTGGTTACAGGACCATCGACAACAGCGGTAACAACTGCCACATTGGCCATGCTTTCGTTCTCGATGGCTATGACAAGGACGGTAAGGTTCACGTGAACTGGGGTTTCCAACCCGAGGAATACAACACCTATTT
>JAEEGG010017568.1_pt1 | contig 14680 bp, 12 predicted proteins | sample 9134161 | NCBI WGS metagenome assembly JAEEGG01 (sample SAMN16246543, study PRJNA631951) | gut metagenome | biome: gut microbiome; feature: rumen; material: CR-attached | host: Bos | place: Iran: Karaj | collected 2018-10
TCGCTGTCTCCGTCGTTCTTTTCCTTCTGCCACGAGCGGTGCATCAGGAATATCGACAAGCCCAGAATTATTATCACTCCGGGGACCGATCTAATGGCCCTTATAAGCAATCCAACGTACGGTATCGAGAACCTCAGTTTTCCCTTGATCCTTTCGGGCGGGAACGGCTCGTCTGCCGTGTTATTGTTGTCGCCCTGGGTAACCACCTGGTCGCCGCTTATCATTACGATCCGGTGAATTATCAGGTCGTTGTTCTGCTGATAAACAACGATGTCGCCTTCTTTATATTCGTCCGCTTTCGTGATGAATACCAGTTCGTTGACCTTCAGCGTTGGCTCCATGCTGCCGGTTAGTACCACCGATACGCCGAACCCGAACGGCATCGGAAGTTCGTCGTGCATAACGCGTTTTGCGTTGATTGTGTAAACGGTGCTTCCGATTACTACGCCGATGATCAATATGATCAATATCCTGAATATGATTCTACCGGCTTTCATCCTGCTGCGTCCTTTTCAAAGCGATACCGCCTTAAGGCAGTTATTCCTCTTCAGGCCTCTCTTTTTTTCTCTTTTCAACAATGAGAAGAATGATGATCACAAGCACCGCCACGGCAAGAACAGCCAGAACCGGAACAAGTCCTCTGTCGCCTGTCGGAGGAGGCTCGTCTCCGCCACCGTCCTCGGTAACTTCAGCCATCGTATAGATTCTGATGTGCAGTTCGAGCTCTTCGCCGGATGCCGCAAGATTTCCGAGCATCGTGTCATACGCGTCGTTCGCGTCAAGACCCTCGCCGTCAGTTCTCTCAAAAGGCCACTGCCACTGGAGGTAGTAGTCGTGGATCTTTCCTGCGCTCAAAACTCCGGAGTCCTCGATCGGATCGAGTTCGAGAACAGGTCTCCACTCGTCGGCGGAACCAAGGAGATACTTTTCGTTGTCGTACATTTTCGCCTCGATGGGAATGATGTAATCCGTTCCCTCGAACCATGCGTCAACGTAGACGGTATAGTCAAGCGACTTGCCTTTAATTCCGGGAATCGACGTGTTGTCAAGGTCGTTCTTCAGCGTGAACGAGTACGTGTTGCCCGTTCCCGGTGCGAAAACCTTGTCTGTGTTGTTGAAGCTGTTCACGGTGTAAACCAAGTCGCCGTTGTTGTCGTATTTTATTTTAAATATCTCTATATCTGTATGCGTTGACCAGACCGTGTTCTCGTCGTAAACGGTGAACTTGTCGATTTCGCCCTTGATCTCGTCGGTCGTGAACGCATAGCTGCCCGTGCTGTGGAGCAGTGCCGCACCGGTCGTTCTGAGGCCCTTGGAGACGGACGCGAGCGCCTGGGGCGCGAGCGTCGGCGCCGCATTTTTAGCCTTGTTTGAGATCTCAACTTTTGTGTTTTCGGACGGCTGTGTCAGCGATATGTAGTTTCTCTTCGGCACGCTCGAAAACGTGACGATCTGCGCGAATAACATAGATACCGCGCAGCACTCCAATATCACCAAAACTGCTATCGTCACCCACAGTGCCGAGCCGGTGTTTCTTTTACGAAGCGACGCATATTTTTCCATGCCGTTGCTCTCCTTTTCATTCGGCTTTCCACGGTTTCGGGAAGCCTTCGGTTTTACCTGTATTTAGGCAATTTTTAGTTTCTACATTCATTTACAGACGCGCATAATTTCTAAGCCTTTGCGTCTATATTCCAGTTCGAGATTTCCGGCGGTCTCAGCCGATTTCGCCGGCTTTTTTCCGCCTCGCTTATGCGCGTTTGTAAAAGCTAAAAATCCCGCAATCAGGTCCTTTGTTAAGTTTGATTTATGCGGCGCTTTGGGTGTTCTCTTTTACGAAGTGAGCTTTCGTGCAACCGGCCATTCGTAAGCCCGCCGGTCTTCGGGAACACTCTCAAGCGACTGCATCATTAAAACCGTGAAGCCCCCGCCCCGCCACTTTGAGCGGGGGCTTGTTGGGTTTTAAATCATTTCGATTAATACGCCTACAGTGGCTTCAAATTAGTCGATCTGGACAGCGGTAGCTGTGAGGGTAGCGCCGATAACGGTGTTAGCGCCTTCCGGTGCTTCGCAAATGCCGGCTGCAATGTTGCCGAGGAGGGTGTCAGCCTTGTCGTAAAGCTCAACATTTTCCTGCTCGAACGCCCATTCCCAAGTAAGTTCGAACGTGAAGTCCATGACCTTGTTAGGATCAAAGTCATAGGAAAGCGTAAAGCCATCGTCGGTTACTTCAAGCTGGAAGTTACGTCCGTCGTTAACTATCTGGCCAAGAGCCTCGTCAACAACCTGCTTGTACTCTTCTTTGGTAGCAACTTTTGCAAGAATCTTTACAGCATCAAAGAAAGAGCATCCGTTAGGAGTAAGGCCATAGTTTTCAGCAACAGTAATAAGGTTGGAAGGAAGGTTGGCATAAAGAGCATCCGCAACATTAAGTTCGGTCGATCCCTTCGAGATAACCATGTTCCACTTTACAGGAGCATAATCCTTAGCAAGGTCGAATGTCTTTGTGTAGCCGTAACCGTTGTCGCCTTTAACAAGCTCGGTGTAATCGGTGTAACCGGTGCCCGCAGGAAGAACGATGTCCTCAACACTACCAGTGAGAGTGTAACGGGTCGCAACCTCGGGTGTTCCTTTTACGCTGGCAACAAGAGTAGTGCCAACCTGTTCGGAGTTGGTGCCAGGAGCGACAACTTTGTCAGCCGCCTCTGCGCCTTCAGCCGCAAGAGCTTCTACAGAGTACTCTCCGCCAGCCTCAATATAAGCATCATCTTCGGCTTCATACTTGTCAGCAAAAATGCCGTCAGACGCGATGTCGAGAACGATGCCCCACTTCGCAACGCGAGCGCTGTCTTCACCGGAAACTTTGGTGACATACTTTGCAAATGTGCCGGAAATTGCACATGTGGTAATAAGAGCCGCAACCAAAAGAACGGAAGCAATTCTCATCATTTTGTTTTTCATAACAAAATACTCCTTTCAAAATTTTGCCCTCAATGGGCGATTTATTCTTCCCCCTACGGGGGATCTGTTATATTCACCCCCGTCGTGGCTTCCGGAGGAAGAATAACAAAACATTGATTTGCGGACCGCACGTCCGCGTGCACGCTTTCCCTTAGGCAGCTCACGCCTTGAGGTACTTCTGCTATTGTCCGGCGGGTTTAACCCGCTTTTCCCTAAGGTCCTCACGGTTCGGTGTTTTCCGCCGCCGTTTCCGGTTTTGCGGAAACCTCCTCACCTTCGGCCTTTTGCTGCGCCGCTTTTTCTTTAAGAGCTCTCAATTCTTCAAGCTCTTTAAGCAGCGCGTCTGTGTCTTTCTTTTTCTCTGTATCGGTCTTTCTGCGGCGGATGATTTCGTAGCCCACCAGGAGAACGATCGGAACCGCTATGCACAGGATGAGACCGGGGGTCGTCTGCAGGAATATCGCGATATTTCCAAGAGCGCCGAACGTTTTACCCGTCCACCTGCCCACCAGGTTCTCAACCGGAACCGGATCCGGGTCGGCGGAGTTGTTGTTGTCGCCGCGCGTTCTGAAATTGACCAGCTTACCTGTAGCCTCGTTGTATTCAAGAGCTATTACTCTGTGCGTTACGACCGCTGAGTTTCCGGATTTCGGATCGAAGAATGAAATGACATCTCCAACCTTGATATCCTCGGCTTTCGCTGTCTTGATGATGATCAGGTCGCCGCTCTTTATTTTCTTGAAAGTTGTTTTCTCGCCGTCAACTGAAAGTTCCAGCTTTCGTTTGTTGTCAATTCTGTTAATGATTATCTCTTTCGTTTCGGCTCTTGTTCCTTGAGTCGCGGAATCGGTAAACGTCACGACATTCGGGAACCACGCTTTTGCAAGTTCCTCGTCTTCAGTGGGCGAGTTCATGGAGTCAGTCAAAACAATCATCGGCGCGAAGCCGCCTACGGTCGGCACCTTGTCCTTGTTCACGAGGCCCTTGATGATCATCGTTACGTTCACGACGAGAATCGGCACGAGAATTATACAAAGGATAATTCCCACTACCGTCAGGATCTTATTGGAAGCAGTATTTTTTTCTTTTTCTTGTCCCTGCTTTGAATTTTTCAATTTCTCTTTCCTCTTTCTCCGGACGTCGCGTTCTTATTTTGTGTTGAGCGGGCGCCTGAAAGGATGAATTCGCACGTTTCGCGAGTCTATATTGCAGATCCAAAAAATCCAAATCTACAATACACAGTATCGACGTTATTATATTCAATTTGTGTTTTTTTTTCAAGGGTTTTTTAAGTTTTTCCTTCATATTTTTTTATTTTTCCCGTCTGGTCCGGCACCTTCCGCGCCGCCTCTCGCGGAGCCCTTACAGCCTTCTTTGCAGCCCCTTGTGAAAACGCAAAACCGCCCGCTCGGACGCACCCCCGCGGACGGTCTTTTTGTATGTATTTGCATAACTGATTCGGCAGGTTCAAACCGCCATGAGCTTTCCCGCGCTTTACTTGCGTCTCACCCCGCCTGATACTGATACTTCTTGTCCTTGCCCCTGCCTTCGCAACAGATAAGCCCCATTTCGCTCATTTCCCGCATCAGCAGATATGCGCGCGTCCTCTTGACGTCAAGAAGCGATTCGACCTCGCTGTCAGAAATCGTTCACTTTGTAAAGTGAATTTTCACTTTTATCGGTGAATATTCGCTGAAAATTCACTCTGTTCACTTTTAGGCTTATTTACGGCGAATCCCGCGTTTTGTTGCCTGAAGGCATGAAAAAATCCACGCCGCCTGATTGCAACGTGGACTTCTTCTGGTGACCCCTACGAGAATCGAACTCGTGTCGCAGCCGTGAAAGGGCCGTGTCTTAACCTCTTGACCAAGGGGCCGATATGGTGGCTGTGGTAGGACACGAACCCACGACCTTCCGGGTATGAACCGGACGCTCTAACCAGCTAAGCTACACAGCAATTTTCGGGAATTTTAACGCGCTCCCCGAAGCGCCAATATATGATACCACTGAAAAACCGCCCTGTCAAGTACTTTTTTTATTGATTTGACCTTGTTTCAGGAAAGAACCCTGGCAGCCCGGATCGCAACCCTTATTTCAGTCCTTATTTCAGCCCTGATTTCAGAACCACCCGATGATCGTTAGCACCAGCGCCGCCAGCGCCACTATTCCGCCAATCAGGAGCGCCGCCGTGACCCATTTTTTGCGGTCAGGTCTGCCGTTCCCGCCCTTGCTCTTGCCGGTTGCCATGTTGGCCACGCTGGCGGGAATCACGAAAACGAGTGCCGCGAAGAACATTCCGGTTGCGATTGCGTTCATGACCTCTTTGGCGTTGGTGCACCGGGCGATGCCGCCCAGGAACAGTCCCGCCGCGAATATCGACGCCGCGATCACCGCCAGAACGGCCAGTATTAGTCCGTTCCTGCTCTTTTCCGCGTTTTCAACATTCTTTTCTACGTCTAAGTTGCCGTCAGCCATTTAATTTCTCCTTCCGCCGTCACTCTTTCCCGTCAGCCTACCGCCGTCAGCCGGCCGCCGCCTCGAGCCCTTCGAGAACGCCCATGATCACAATTCCCGCCACGACCAGCGCAACCGCCGCGTACTGCTGCCAGGTCAGCTTCTCGCGCAGGAAGATCCGCCCGAAAACAAGGCTTGCGACACAGTAGCTGGCAATGACCGGCGCCGCCGCGATCGCATTCCCGCTGAGGGCGTAAACGTACGCCAGCTGGCCGACCGTCTCAAAAACCGCCGCCACCACCCTGTGAACGGTCGTCGGCGTTCTTTGCCCTTCCTCGCGGAAGAACGCGAGTTTCTGCTTTCTGATTACGAAAACGTAGAACGCCAGCACCGCCGCGACAATCAGGAACGTCAGCTGGTACGAAACGTTCGCGACGTCCTCAATCGTGTCCTCGGTCACGCCGATCAGCGGCGTTTTCTCCCAGTCATCCAGGTACCAGCCGTCGAAAAACGTCCCCAGCGAGTCAAGCACACAGTAGAGTATCGGCATCATGAACGCCACGAACCCTATCTTGTACTTCCGGTCGGTCTCTTTCAGATACTCGACCTCGCGCCTGCGCTCAAGAATGCCGAGCAGCACCACGCCGGCCGTGATGAGAACGATCGCGATGGCCGTGTAGATGTCAGGAAGCTCGCGGAGCACGATCATCAAGAGGATCGCGCTGACCGCTCCGCTGGCGTTCTGGATCGGGGACGAGACCGACACCTCCAGGTAGCGCAGCCCGAAATAGCCGACCGTCATCGACGAAATGTACATCGCCGAAACCGGCAGGTAGACGAGAAGGTTCCTGAAGTCGTAGTGAATGCCCTTCGTGAGCAGCGTCACGACCGCCGTCGCGCCCATAACGACGCCGACGACAATCGACACCTTGAGGTGGCTGTATTTTTCGTTTTCGGCGGACCCCTTCTTATAGAACAGGTCGGCCGCGCCCCACGCGAAGAACGATATCAGCGCAAATAGCAACCACATAAAAGCCTCCCTCAAGTCTCAGTAATCCGCGGCCGGAGCCCGTTCCCGCACGCTTAATTGCGCCTCCGGGTCCCAATCCGCTTCTTTTATATTGTACCGCGCATAACAACGGTTTTCAAGGTTGCGTTTTTCCGCTTTCAGAAACCTTTTAACCCGTTCCTTGCAGACACAGAAAACGGCCGTCCTGAAATAAAACCGTTCCGGGCGGCCGCTCGTTAATCCGTTTTCACGGAAATGTCAAGTTAACTTCAAATCGAGGTTGCGGGAATTACTGGTCGCAGCCGTTCGGGCATCCGCCGAGGTTCGCGTCGTACTGTGTGCCGCACTTCGTGCAGAAAACGAGGTTCGGAACGTATTCCTGCGCGGGCTCCTCGACTGCCTTCTCGCCCTCTTCCTTGGGCTCCTCTTTCGCGGGAAGCTTGTTGTTGATCTCGTTGGAGTTCCTGACGAGGATGATGAACATCATAGCCGCCTCGTAGATGATTCTGAGGATGACCGGTCCGCAGACGAGCAGAATCAGGCCCTGGAGACCGAAGTACTTCACGACTGTCGTGCCGACCCACTGTACCGAGATAATCATGAGGAGACCGGTGACGATGCAGAGAACGGTGAAGAAGACGTACGTGATTTTAAGAATCTTTTCGAGAAGCAGCTGTCTGAAGTTGAAGACGTCGTGAAGCATCTTGAAGAACCTGTTCAGCTTCTCTCTCTTCTTCTCAGGAAGAATGAAAATGCAAATAAGAACAGTCGCCGCAAGCGCGGTAAGAATTCCGAGAATGTACGTAACAATGATAGGCATAAAAACTCTCCTTCCGGTTTTTATTTTTCTAAATTGTAACACATATTGCCGCGTTTGTAAATCGTTTTATTGCCTTCTGCGCGGGTAAATATAGCCTTTTCCCGGGAATGAATTCCGTCATTTCACATCTTGCATTTCTGTGTTCCCGCATTGCACATCAACAAATACTCCACAACCCTGTACACTTCGGTGGACGGCGAAAACTCAACCGTATGTGGAACGTACCCGGCTTCGATGCAGGCTTTTTCCAGCGTTTTCGCGTTAGCAATCGCAATACCGGTGTTATCTGCAAGCACTTTATAGAGACCCTCGCCGCTTTTTTGAAAACCCGGCAGCTTTTTAAGAAGTTCCTGAACGACCGCGTTGCCGCTGTTGTAGTGAGTGAAACTGCATCCGAAATGACACAGGCACCAAACCTCGAAGCACGGAGCGGAAACAATTAATACGATTCCTGCTTTTTTCGAAAGAACGTCGGCTTTTACAATCTGGCGATCTTTATCCGGATTTACATCTGAGTCAACAAGGCAAAAAGCTTTGTCGCCCGGTTCTTCACCCAGACCGTATTCACGGCATGCATTTTTCAATGCGTTTACCATTTGAACCGGATCCGTGTAGTTTCCCGGAGCAAATCTGATATTTAGATTTAATGCTCTCGCCATATCGGTGAAATAGCGGGTTTCGGTTTTGTTATTGCCTTCGGCAGACAACAGGACCAGGCTTCTTCTTTTGCGTTGCCCGGTGTTTCTAGGCTTGGCGTTGTATCCTTTACTGCGACTCATTTCCACAGATCAGCCTCCTCCGGAATGTACGGAACAGAGCCGTATCTACCCAACAAATATGCCTTTCTGACATCCTCCTGCTTCCTTGGCGAAAACTCATCCAGCGAGTACAATTCGGACGCCCCGGTCTTTCTATCCTTTTCGACGAAATAAATCTGGTCACGACGCAGAAGCTTAAGCGACATTACCGACACGGCATGCGTTGACATAATCAGCTGCGCGTTTCCCCTGTTGATGTCCGGGTTGTTAAAAAGACCGATCAAATACTCAATGAGCATCGGGTGGATGCTTGAGTCAAACTCGTCGATGCAGACAGTCTCCCCCGTTTCGAACGCCCGTTTCAGCACCGGCGAAAAAGCGAAAAGGTTCTTCGTTCCCTGCGACTCCTCAAGAATGGAAAGACGGTACTGCTTCGAAATTCCGTCCGCCTCGACAGTGTGCATGGTATCGATTCTGATTTCCTTATTCGAAGTAATCGATACCGTTGAGGCAAGGTTCCTCAATTCCGCAGGCAATTTCTGAAGAAACTGTTCTCCGGTCTGCTCCCTGCTCTCAAATTCATAGTCGTCGATATTGATATCCGCTTCATGAAGAATATTGGTTGTAAACCTTTTCAGCGAGTCATTTGTATCGTCCTCAAACATCGGGGCGTTTTGAAGCAGGAGTTGATCAAAGCTGGCGGTGTAAGTGTTAACTCCGCTTGCGAACCAAAGATAAGGAATTCTTGTCTCCTCGCAGTTCCACTGGGTCGCAGTCGCCAGAAAGAGCTTGTTCGAAGTATTCCTTTCAGTCAGTGGTTGCATTACACGCTTTCTGTCCGGAGATGTGAACGAATAAACATTACCATCTCTCTCAAAAATGGTAGAGGGTTTGGCGGAGTTGTAAACGTACAAGTATTCCTTCGTAATATTAAGGCTTGTCGCGGAAAATCCGTATACGTACTTTTTACCTTCCGCAATAAACACAAACTCAAAAGCCGACGGCTTGGCTATTGTATCCTCGTCAAATTTGAAAGGACTAATATAAATCAGCGGCTCGTTTACCTGACGGTTGGCGGACATGCGGATTGTCAGAATGGCAGCCGTCAGCGCCTGAAACAGATTGCTTTTACCGGCCGCGTTGGCCCCGAACACGGAAATGGCTTTAAGGTATTTATCATTACAGTTCGGCACAAAGTTCTCCCTAAGGTCTTTGTCCGCAGATCCTTCCAGAGACAGAATCGCTCTGTTTTTGAATGACTTAAAGTTCTCAACCGAAAACTGAATCAGCATCTCATCAGCCTCCCTCCGAATAAATTATACCCGTCTTAATGTCCATTGTCAACATTATTATCGCATTTTTTGCGTTTTTGCTGCAAAAATTCAAATAATAATGTGGCGCGTGGGTATTATCACGGTTTTCACGTCATTTTCGCTACCCGGTCGCTCTTTTTGAGGGCTGGAAACTCCCTGAACCCCCAGATACGACAGATACACTATCGCCCCTTCCGTTCACAAAGTTTCACGGAGGGGGCGATAGCATGGTCAAATCCTGTTGTTGCCGTATTTATCAACTTATATAGACATATACTCTGATTTGCGAGTCCGGGATCCCCTCATATAGGCTTCCTTTGATGTGACACTCGCATATATCGGCGAACAAATCCTTAAGCGCCCAGATTCTGTCCGCAAGTTCGCGGTATATTTTGTAATCCCCGTCTAAATCGTTCCACTGGTAGAAAACATACCGTCGTTTGGCTTTGTCGGTCAGCGCATTGTACTCAATCTGAGTAAGCCACTCCGAGAACTCTTCGCGCTCGTAAACTTCAAACTCGGCGAGTTCCTTTTTGAGCACGAACCCTTCGTATTTGTACTGCTTGTCCTTGTTTACCTTCGGGACTATCGCCTGTGCGAAATTCACATAGTAAATGAATTGATTGTAGTATTGTTCCCATGTAATCTCGCCACAGAAATCGCTTTCTTCCTGAAGGTCTTCGTGAAACACCTCGCGCAAACCCTCGGACATGTCATCCGGAATGCCGCGCCCGATTGCATACTCCTCCAAATCATTATTGACTTCCCAGAATATCGACTGCGCCCAATAAATAGAAGAGGTAATTGGATTTTTGTCCTTATCAATTTTGAAATACGGGCAGAGGCTGTACCACTTTCCGTCAATATTAGCTTCAGCATAGATGTTGTAATAGGTACTCATGTATCCGTTCCTCCTCTCCCTCAAATTCAAGCCGTTCTCTTTAGCAGGCAAATTCTTGTGAGACGCGGGAATTCCCGCATCTCACATTACTCATTCCCGCGTTCCACGTTTTACCGCATCTTCGCGCCTGCGGGAATGTGCGGATCGACCGTCAGAAGATGGAGTTTTTCCTCCTCGCCTTCCTTGTGAACGGCGGAGATGAGCATGCCGCAGGATTCGATTCCCATCATCGCTCTGGGCGGAAGGTTCGTGATTGCGACGCACGTCTTTCCGACAAGCTGTTCGGGCTCGTAAAATGCGTGAATTCCGCTCAGAATCGTGCGGTTCGTGCCTGTTCCGTCGTCAAGCGTGAACTTCAGAAGCTTTTTCGACTTCGGAACCGCCTCGCACCCGAGGACCTTCACGGCACGGAAATCCGACTTCGAGAACGTCTCAAAATCGACCGTATCGCTGAAAAGCGGCTCGATCACAACGTTCGAAAAGTCGATCTTCTCTTCAACAGGAGCCTCGCTCCCGGCTTCCTGCGCGGCCATGCAAGCCTCCTGAGACGGGCAGGTAAAGCAGGCGCACCCGGGTTCTCCGGCCTTTGCCTCTGCCTTTTCGGGCTTTTTATTGTCAAGCGACTTCATCGTCGGGAACAGCAGCACGTCCCTGATCGCGGGGCTGTCGGTGAGCAGCATGCAGAGCCTGTCGATGCCGTAGCCGATTCCTCCCGTGGGGGGCATGCCGATCTCGAGGGCGTTCAGGAAGTCTTCGTCGGTGTGGTTGGCCTCTTCGTCACCTGCAGCGAAGGCCGCGTCCTGGGCCGCGAAACGTTCACGCTGGTCGATCGGGTCGTTGAGCTCGGAGTACGCGTTGCACATCTCCCAGCCGTTGATGAACAATTCGAAACGCTCCACGTATCCGGGTTTGTCCGGCTTGCGCTTCGTGAGCGGCGACACCTCGACCGGGTGGTCCATAATGAACGTGGGCTGGATCAGCTTGTCCTCGCAGAACTCCTCGAAGAACAGGTTCAGAATGTCGCCCTTCTCGTGCCGCGCCTCGAATTCGACGCCTTTTTCCTTCGCGATTCTTTTCGCCTCTTCGGTGTCCTTAATTTCGTCGAAGTCCACGCCGGCGTACTCCTTCACCGCGTCGGTCATCGTGAGCCGTCTGAAAGGCTTCCCGAGGTCGATAACGTTGTCGCCGTATCTGATTTCGGTGGAGCCGCAGACGGTCGTCGCCAGGTGCCTGAACATGGACTCGGTGAGTTCCATCATTCCGTAGTAGTCGGTGTAGGCCTGGTAGAGCTCCATCAGCGTGAACTCGGGGTTGTGCCTGGTGTCGATGCCCTCGTTCCTGAACACGCGGCCGATCTCGTAAACGCGCTCCAGCCCGCCGACGATCAGCCTCTTCAGGTAGAGTTCCAGCGAGATTCTCAGCTTCATGTCCTCGTCAAGGGCGTTGAAATGAGTCTCGAACGGTCTCGCGGCCGCACCGCCGGCGTTTGCCACCAGCATGGGCGTCTCGACTTCCATGAAATCGCGGCCGTCCAGGAACCTTCTGATCTCGCGAATGATCTGCGAGCGCTTCACGAACGTGTCGCGGACCTCCGGGTTCATGATGAGGTCAATGTAGCGCTGCCTGTAGCGAGTGTCGGTGTCGGTGATTCCGTGGAACTTCTCCGGAAGCGGGTTGAGCGCCTTCGTGAGCAGAGTGAGTTCCTCCGCGTGAACGCTCGTCTCGCCTGTCTTGGTTTTGAAAACGAAGCCCTTCACTCCGACGATGTCGCCGATGTCGAGGGTTTTGAATAGCGCATACGAATCGTCACCCAGCGAGTCGCGGGAGACGTACAGCTGAATCCTGCCCTCTCTGTCGAGAATGTGCGCGAACGAAGCCTTGCCCATGATCCGCTTCGACATGAGACGGCCCGCGAGCACGACCTCCTTCCCGTCAAGTGCCTCGAAGTTCTCAAGCACCTCCGAAGAGAGATGCGTTCTGTCGAACTTCGTGATCGTATAAGGGTCTATTCCGCGCGCGCGAAGCTCCGCAAGCTTGCCGCGCCTTACCACCATCTGTTCCGAAAGCTGTCTTCCTTCCGCGCTTTCGTCTGTCTCCGGTCTCAAATTGTCTGCCATAGCCGTTACCTCTTTAATATAATGCAGCCCCCGAAAAGGAGCGCGGCGCTTTCTCCGTCAAAAAAGTTTCGAAAGCGCCGCCGTTTCAACCGTTCCCTCCTGTTTAAGTGCCCTTGTTTATGCACTCTTCAAGCCAAAGGGCCGGTATATTTTTAATACTGTCTGAACGCTGAACGTCACTCGGGAATCCTGATCTCAAGAATCTTGTACTCGCGTACGCCGGCGGGAACCTCCACCGGCACCACTTCGCCGCATCCCTTTCCGATAAGCGCCGCGCCTACCGGGGAAACGTTGGAGATCTTGCCCTCGAGCGGGTTCGCTTCGGCAGAACCGACTACCTGGTAGTCGACGACCTTGCCGTTCCAGAGGCACTCGACCTTCACGAAGTTTCCGATTTGAACCTTGTCAATGGTAAGATTTTCCTCGCCAACGATGACAGCCCTTCTGAGCTTCTCATGGCGCCGAATAATCTCGGCCTCGTTGTCGCGCTGCTCGGTGCGCGCCTCATCATATTCCGCGTTTTCGGAAAGGTCGCCGCGACTTCTCGCCTCTTCAATTCTGCGTACAATCTCTTCCCTCTTTTCGCCTTCTAAGTAATCGAGGTACGCCTGTTCTTCATCGAATCCCTTCTGTGTGTAATAAATCGGTTCGTCACTTGTTGTCATAATGTAAACTATCCTTCTCTCCTCATAAGTTAAGTTATTTCAATTTGGCGTAGCCGTTATCCTTCAGAATAACGTCGTGCGCCCCGCCTTCGACAATGCTTGTGGAGCTGACCATCGTCAGCTTCGCGTTTTTGTGGAATTCCTCGATGGAAAGCACTCCGCAGTTGCACATTGTCGAACGGATTTTGCCTAAAGTTAGAGCAATATTGTCGCTCAGCTTGCCTGCGTAGGGAACGTAGGAGTCGACGCCCTCCTCAAACGAGAGCTTGGAGGCGCCGCCCATGTCGTAGCGCTGCCAGTTGCGTGCCCTGTTCGAGCCCTCGCCCCAGTATTCCTTGTAGTAGGTGCCGTTGATGTTGACCTTCGCCGAAGGGCTCTCGTCGAACCTCGCGAAGTACCTGCCGAGCATTATGAAGTCGGCTCCCATCGCCAGCGCCAGCGTCATGTGGTAGTCGAAAACGATTCCGCCGTCCGCGCAGAGCGGTACGTAAACGCCCGTCTCCTCGAAGTACTTGTCGCGTTCCCGGGCCACCTCGATTACCGCCGTAGCCTGTCCGCGCCCGATGCCCTTCTGCTCTCTGGTGATGCATATAGAACCGCCGCCGATACCGATCTTCACGAAGTCCGCACCGGCGTCCGCCAGGAACCTGAACGACTCGCCGTCCACAACGTTCCCCGCGCCGACCTTCACGCTGTCCCCGTATTTCGAACGGATCCACGCGATTGTCTCCTTCTGCCACTCCGAATACCCTTCCGACGAGTCGATGCAAAGCACGTCCGCCCCCGCCTCGATCAGTGCGGGAACTCTCTTCTCGTAGTCGCGGCTGTTGATTCCCGCGCCTACCATGTATTGCTTGTGCTCGTCAAGAAGTTCGTCCGGGTTGTCCTTGTGCATGTCGTAGTCCTTGCGGAAAACGAAATACTTCAGGTGGTCGTTCGCGTCGATGATCGGCAGCGAGTTGATTTTCTTCTCCCAGATAATGTCGTTCGCCTCTTTCAGCGAAACGCCTTCCCGCGCATAGACCAACTTCGAAAACGGCGTCATAAACTCTGAAACCTTCTCCTCGCCCGTCATTCTGCTCGGTCTGTAGTCGCGGCTCGTCACGATGCCGAGAAGCTTTCCCGAGCTCGAACCGTCGTCCGTGATCGCTATCGTCGAGAACCCGTTCTCCTCTTTCAACTTTATGACGTCGGTCAACGTCGAATCCGGCCTCAGGTTTGACCTGCTGACCACGAATCCCGACTTGTACCGTTTGACCTTCGCCACCATCTCCGCTTCCGACTCGATGCTCTGCGACCCGTAAATGAACGAAAGTCCGCCGCACTTCGCGAGCGCCACCGCCATATTGTCGTCGGAAACGGCCTGCATGATTGCCGAAACCATCGGAATATTGATTGAAAGCGCCGGCTTCTCGCCCTTCCTGAATTTGACTATCGGCGTCTTCAGCGAAACGTTCGCGGGAACGTGCTGCTTGGACGTGTAACCCGGCAGGAGCAGGAACTCGTTAAAAGTGTGCGAGGGTTCCGGATAAATGAATGCCATATTTGTAAATCCTCCGTTGATCATATAACCCGCTTGCGGCCTTTTTCACGGCCCGCCGCGCATGTAAACTCCGCTTCAGATATAATAAAAAAAGCATCGGCGCGTGCTTTTGGCCACACTACCCACACTTCATATTGTG
>JAEEGG010017570.1_pt1 | contig 14679 bp, 11 predicted proteins | sample 9134161 | NCBI WGS metagenome assembly JAEEGG01 (sample SAMN16246543, study PRJNA631951) | gut metagenome | biome: gut microbiome; feature: rumen; material: CR-attached | host: Bos | place: Iran: Karaj | collected 2018-10
CGAAGAGAATTTGAAAGAGGAAAAATAAGATGGCTAAAGAAATCAAGAATTCCCTGAATGGCTCTGGCCTCAAGATTGCAATCGCGGTCGCCCGCTTCAACGAGGTGGTGACCGACAAGCTCCTGGAAGGGGCGCTTCGCCAGCTCGAACTGCTGGGCGTCGCCGACAAGGACGTGACTGTCGTGCGCGTTCCGGGCGCATTCGAACTCCCGGGCGTTTGCCGCAGGCTCGCCGATTCCAAGAAGTACAGTGCAGTGATGGCCATCGGTGCCGTGATTCGCGGCGAGACGAGCCACTACGACGTGGTGGTGAACGCTTCTACCGGCGGTGTCGCAAGCATCGCTGCCGAAGGCAAGCTCCCCGTGATTCTCGGAATCCTCACGACCGATACCGTTGACCAGGCGATGAACCGCGCTGGCCTCAAGGCGGGTAACCTCGGTGCAAACTGGGCATCCACCGCCGTCGAAATGGCAAACCTTTACAAGGTCATCTAATTATGCCGAAAGTAAGTTACAGACCCGCGCGCGTATTTGCCATGCAGCTCCTGTATGCCATGGAAATTACGGGCCAGACTCCGGGGGAGGCGCTTCCGGGTATTCTTGAATCCCAGCCTCTTGCCGACGAACAGAAAAAGTACGGCATGAACCTTGTCGACCTGGTGCAGGCACACAGGGATGAACTCGACGAAGATATCAAGTCGGCATCGGCCCACTGGGAAATTGACCGTATGGCGAAACTCGACCGCATTGTGTCGCGCATCGCGATGGTCGAACTCCTGTACGTTTCCGATATCCCCATCAAGGTGGCTATTTCCGAAGCGGTGCAAATCGCGACCAAGTACAGCACGGATGGCTCGGGTGCCTTTGTGAACGGACTCCTTACCGGGTTCATGCAGAAACACAATATTGTCGCAACCACGCCGACTCAAAAATCTAAAGCGAATAAGGGAGTATAGTTCATGCTCAAGGAAAAATGGATGAAACACATATTTGCAGGTATTTCCTGCCTTGTCGCTCTTGTCGTGTATGCGCTGACCATGGCGCCCACGGTGAGCTTCTGGGACTGTGGCGAGTTTGTTGCCTGCGCTAACACCCTCGGCATCCCGCACCCTCCTGGAACGCCTTTCTTCGTGTTCTTCGCCCGTGCGGTCATCGTGCTGCTCCCGTTTGTTGAAGAAATCGCGAAGCGTGTGAACTACATCTCGGTTTTCAGTTCCGCGGCGACGGTCTATGTGACGGCCCTCTTTGCCTGGGATCTCCTTGCTGCCGTTCTCGATTCCGTGAAGACGGATGCAGACAAGCTTGGTCAGCCTATCTTCAGCAAGCTGTCCGACAAGATTAGCGGCAACGTCCGCACGATCGTTCTCGGTACTGCCGCTCTCGTGGCCGGTTTCCTCCTCACGTTCTCCGACACCTTCTGGTTCAATGCGGTCGAAGCCGAAGTCTACGGCGTCGCTATGTTTATCTTGATGCTCATCTCGTACCTGGGACTTGTGTGGTACAAGAAACGCGACGAAGAGGGCAGTGACAAGATTCTGATTTTCATCTGCTACATCGCCTTCCTCGGCGTGGGCGCGCACCTCTACACGATGCTTACGGTTCCTGCCGTGTTCGTGCTCCTGCTCGTTGCCCAGCCCAAGAAAATCCCGGAACGTCTGCCCATCTGGATTACGGGAACGCTCCTCTGCTCCGTGATATACATGGTCTCGGCATTCATCGAGATTTCTTTTGTCTGCCTTGTCTTGCTTGCCATACTTGCATTTGCAAAGCCGTTCTCTGCGAACGTGAACCACGCCGTGCGACTCTCCCTCGCATTTGCGTTCTTTGCCCTGATTGGCTACAGCACGCACCTCTACATTCCTATCCGTTCGGAATTGAACCCGATTATCGACGAGAACAATCCCGAAATCAACATCCGTGACGAGCAGGGCAACCTGCAGCTCGGTAACCTGTTCAAGAGCCAGAACTGGGAAGCGTTCAACAACTTCGTGGAGCGCAAGCAGTACGGTTCCGAAAGCATGCTTACCCGCGCGTTCTACCGCCGTTCCCAGGTGGCACACCAGGTGCTCTCTTTCCCGAACATGAGCTACGGTGGTTACCAGATGGCGCAGTACCTGCCCTACAAGGTGGGTGGCGTGAACTACGCGAATGGGGTCTACACCTTCGACAAGGGCGATAACGTGCCCCTGAAGCGCTTCGGCTATGATTTCCCGACGCAGATGACTATGATGGGTGACCAGATTCCCAAGCAACTTTTCGTATTCCTTATCTTTAACGGTCTTCTGGTTCTTGTCTGCGTGTTCATCTACAGGCGCAACAAGCATCTGGGCATATTTACGTCGGTGCTTTACGGGCTCTGCTCGCTGGGGCTCCTGTTCTACATCAACTTTGCCGACGGTACCCGCATGGAGGGCCGCGAGCACGATTACTGGGTGTCCGTCATGACCCGTAACGTGGGCGACCTGAATTCCATGGGCGCACAGATTGGCTCCGTGCCCGATCCGAACGACTTGATTGACCTCCGCCAGAATATCGAACGTGCCAAACTGCGCGTAGAAACTATGCGCCAGCGCGGTGCATCTGCGGGCGACATTGCAAAGGTCGAGAAGGAAATTGACGTTTACGAGCATTCTCCGGCGTGGGTAAGCTGGAAGAAAATCGAGAGCGGGTTTGCCCAGCGCGGGCTCCGTGCCCCGTTCCCGGAACCGGTCCACATGGAAGTGCGCGAACGTGACTACTTCTACACGCCTGCCTTCATCTTCATGAGCCTGATTTTTGGCGTGGGTGCGGGCATTCTCGTGTTTACCTGCGCGACAAGTTCCGTGGCTGCGTTTACGATGCCTCTTGCCGCAATTCTCGTGCTTGTTTCCTTTGCAGTCCCGTGCGCCTCCAACTACAAGGAACATGACCGTTCCGGCCTGTGGGTGCCTTGGGATTACGCTTACAACTTGCTGAATAGCTGCCGCCCGAACGCGATCCTCTTCACGAACGGCGACAACGATACCTTCCCGCTGTGGTTTGCACAGGAAGTTGCGGGCATCCGCAAGGACGTGCGCGTGGTGAACCTCTCGCTGGGCAATACTGACTGGTATATCAAGCAGATGCTCGATAACGAGCCGGTCCTGAAGCTCAGCTACACGCACAAGACCATCGATAGCGACATGGTGCTCGACAACAGTTCGTACAACAACCCGAACCATGCGACTTCTACCTGGGTCAAGAACGCCCAGCGCCTGATGCCGAAACTCAAGGAACGCATCGACCAGATGGAAGGCCAGCAGCTTTCTGCTGCCGATTCCGCGAAGCTCCTGCAGTTCAAGGTGCATTACCAGGTGTGGGATGCCTTTACCGAATGGGCCGCACGTACCCGCAGCTCGACGATGCTTACGCAGCACAAGCTCGTGATTGACCTTGCTCTCCAGAACATGGACAAGCCCATCGAGATTTCGACGACGGTCGGTACCTCCAACTTCATGGGCCTCGAGAAGTACATGGTGCAGGAAGGCCTCGTCTATAACCTGGTGAAGGGCGACCTTGAACCGAAGCGCAACGCGTTTGACGCGAAGTTTGCGGCAGACCTCATCGATACCGTGTTTAAGTTCCGCGGTCTCGGCGATGGCACTGCCTACATCAACGACGAAACGAACCGCCTGCTTTCGAGCTACGTTTCCCTGTACCTGCAGATTTCGTTCGATGCACGCGAAAAGATTGCGGCGCTCCGTGCGAGCCGTCCGTTTACCGCCGAAAAGAAGGCGCAGGCGGACAGCCTTACCAGTGCTGCAATCAAGTACCTGGAACTCGGCCAGAAGCAGTTTAGCGACGAATGGCGTTGCTACTGGGCCGCTGCGTTTGTCTACGATATCGTGGGCGAAAAGCAGAAGGCTATGGATGTCCTTGAACTCGGGCTCAAGAACGTGCCCGAATACGACGAAGGTGGCCGTGCCCGCCTGATGATGAGCAAGGAACAGATCAAGAATAGCCCCGAAAAGCCGATGGTGGTCGAGGAGCCTGCCGCAGATACGGCACAGCCCGATTCCGCCAACGCAGATTCCAATCCGGTGGTAGCTGCCGCCAACTAGCGTAGAGGTCGTGATGGATTTAAGCATGGTCATTCCGGTCAAGGAAGAAAGCGAAAACCTTCCGGAACTCATGAAAGAGATTGTCGCCGCGATGGAACCCACGGGTTTTACCTATGAGGTCATCGCCATCGACGACGGCAGCCGCGACAACACGTGGGAAGTCCTCGAAGGACTCTCGAAGGAATACCCCTTCCTGAAGGGGTTCCGCTTCCAGTTCAACTGCGGCAAGGCCGACGCACTCGCCTTCGGTTTCTCGAAGGCGACGGGTCGCTACGTGGCGACCCTCGATGGCGACCTGCAGGACGACCCGCTCGAGATTCCCAAGATGATAAAGATTCTCGAGGAAGGTTACGACCTGGTTTCGGGCTGGAAGGTTCGCAGGCTCGATCCTTGGCACAAGACGCTCCCCTCCAAGCTGTTCAACCTGACCGTATCGATTGTCTGTGGCAAGCGCCTGCACGATTTCAACTGCGGCATCAAGGCTTATCGCAGTTCCGTTGTGCGCTATATCGAACTCTATGGCGATTACCACAGGTTTATCCCCGTGATGGCCAAATGGCAGGGCTTCCGCATTACCGAGATGCCCGTCGCGCACCGCGCCCGCATTCATGGCGTGTCCAAGTACGGCATTTCGCGCCTCGTTTCCGGGTTCCTCGACCTGGTTTCGCTCATGTTCATGCGCAGTTTCTCGAACAAGCCGTTGCATTTCTTTGGCCTGATTGGCCTTGTCTTTATGCTTCTCGGGCTTGGCGTTTGTGGCTATTTCGGTTACGAATGGCTCCAGACGGGTGCGATGCACGTGCGTCCGCTCCTGCTTGCGGGCGGTTTCTCGCTCGTGATGAGCGTGCAGTTCTTTTCGCTCGGGCTTCTGGGCGAGATGCTGAACGGCAACCGGCGCAGAACGTACCCTGTGGCGGAAAATTTTGGAGTCAAAGATTTGTAGATTGTCGTTAGGAGTTGTATAGATTATGGATTTCCCGAAGAGTCTGGTTATTGTTCCCACGTATAACGAGAAGGAAAACATCCTCCTCATCATTTCGGCGATTCTCGAGCAGAACGCATGCCTCGAGGTGCTTGTCGTAGATGACGGCAGCCCTGACGGTACCGGCGACATGGTCGACGAACTCACGAAGGCTAACCCGCGCGTGCATCTGATTCGCCGCAAGGGCAAGATGGGCCTCGGCTCTGCCTACGTGACCGGTTTCAAGTGGGCGCTCGAACGCGATTATGAACGCGTGTTCGAGATGGATGCAGACTTTAGCCATGCCCCGACAGACCTCGTGCGCTTCTTGGAAGCCGCTGAGGATGCCGACCTGGTTCTTGGGAGTCGTTACCAGAATCATCGCATCAGCGTGGTGAACTGGGATTTGCGCCGCCTGATTCTTAGTTACGGTGCGAACGTCTATACCCGCATGGTGACGCGCCTTCCGGTGAGCGATGCTACCGGCGGTTTCAAGTGCTTCCGTCGCGAGGCCCTGCAGGCGCTGAACCTCGACAAGATGAAGAGTGACGGATACTGCTTCCAGATAGAGACAACCTTCAAGATTTGGAAGAAGGGCATGCGCGTGAAGGAAATCCCCATCGTATTTACCGACCGCACACGCGGAACCTCCAAGATGAGCGGCGGAATCATCTCCGAAGCCTTCTTCCTGGTGCTTAAACTCCGCCTAGGACTCGCTTAGCGCTCATGTATTCCTGTTCCATTATCATTGTTGCCTATAATTCCTGCGATTTCATCCCCGCGTGCTTGAAGTCCGTTCGTGACGCGTGCGAGGGAATCGATGCGCAGGTTATTGTGCTTGATAATGGCTCGGTCGAGCCGATTCTGCCCGAAATCAGGCAGTTCTTCCCCGAAGTGGAATGGATTGATTCCAAGGAAAACCTTGGCTTTGGAAAGGGCTGTAACCTCGCCGAAAAGCGTGCAACCAAGCCGTACCTGTTCTTTATCAATCCCGATACGGTCGTCTCGCGCGATTCCTTTACCAAGGTGCTTGACTTCATGGAAGAACACCCTGAATCGGGTACTGTCGGCTGCCGCATTCTGAACGAGGATGGCTCGCTCCAGTGGGCTTGCCGCCGTTCGTTCCCGACGATTGTCTCCGCTGTTTCGAAGACGATTGGCCTTGCCGCTCTCTTCCCGAAGAACAAGACACTTGCAAGTTACAACATGACGTACGCCGACCCGGACGAAGTGACCGAGGTCGATGCCATCAGTGGCTCGTTCTTCTGCATGCGTCGCGACTTGTACGAAAAGCTGGGCGGTTTCGACGAAGACTTTTTCATGTACGGCGAGGACTTGGACCTGTGTTTCAGGGCGAAGGTTGCCGGCTGCAAGAACTACTACACGCCTTCGACGAATATTCTGCATTTCAAGGGCCAGAGTTGCCGTACCCGCCGCTGGGATTCCTACCTGGATTTCTACAAGGCGATGCTTATCTTTGTGCGTAAGCACAAGGACCTTTACTTTGTTCCGAATTTCCTCGTGTCGTTCGGTATCATGTTTGCGGCCTTCGTGGGCATGTTCTCGCGCCTTATCCCGAAGTTCTGGAAGATGTTTCTGGACTTGGGCGTGGTAGCTGTATGGGCTCTTGTATTTTTGCCCGGTTTGGGAAACGACGGATGCATTTGTACATCCATTAAGGAATCCATAGGGGTAATAACGACGTTTGAAGACTGGTGGCTTGTCGGCTTGGTTGCCATTGTTAATATGGTCTTTCTTATTTTCCGTGGGGAATACACAGAATCCAGCCTCAAGGGCGAAAAGTTCTTACGGTACCTTGTGCCGCTGAATCTTCTTGCTGTTGGGGGGTATGAGGTATTCCGTTACTTTACCCAATTTTCTTATGACTCGGGGGACAGGTCTACAATTTATCCCAGTATTGGCTGGTGCGTCTATGTTGTTTGTTCCAGCCTCTTTATCCCGCTGGCTCTCCTTGCCTGGCGCCGCGTTGCATTTTGGATAAACTATTTCTACCGCATCTTTGCCAAGAAACGCCACCGCTCCATTCTGCTTGGCGGTTCGGAAGATTCCCTGAACAACTGGTTCGATAGCTACAACGTCATCCCCGGCATCGAGATTCTCGGCTGCGTGAGTTCGGAGCCCGAAAAGCTCTCCGAAGAGAACCGCAAGCACCTGCTCGGCCCTCTTTCTGACATGGAAAGCATCTGCAACCGCACGGGCTGCCGCGAACTCCTGGTAGTGTCCAATTTCTCCGGTTATCGCGAAGATTTTGACATAAATTGGCTCGATAAGCTTGGCTTGAGGGTCTATTTGCTCATCGGAAACGGCAAAAATGGCAATTTTGCCCTCGTAGACCTCAAATATCTGCACTAAAAGCCCTCTCCGGTTATCCTTTTCTCGAAAATAGAGTTATTTTTATATCAACTATAAGTTGTTGATTATAAAGGCTTTATGTTCGATTACAAACTTTTGGATATTCTGTGCTGCCCCGAGACCCGGGGTAAACTCCGTATGGCAGACGATGCCCTTTTGGCGACCCTCAATCAGGCCAGTGCCGCGGGCACCCTGAAGAATGCCGCGGGCGAGAAAATTTCTGAAACTTTGACCGAGGCTCTCGTGAACGAGGCGGGCTCCCGTGCCTATATCGTTCGTGAAGGCATACCTGTCCTTTTGGCAGACGAAGCGATTTTGCTTCCCTTGGAGGGATAAATGGCTGTTACTCTGGATTCCCTGAAAAAGACCGTTGGCAAGAAAAAAGTCAAGTCCATGGCGTTCGCATGGCTTGCCGACTACGAGAGCCAGGCGGGCGATTCAACGACCGCTCTTGCCCGTGTCGATGCCGGCTTGCAGCTTTACCCGGGCGACATTCCCGGTATGCTGGTCCGCAGCAAGCTGTTGTTCCAGTTGGGTGACTTCGAGGAATGCGTCAAGGAATGCGAGCGGATTCTCCAGAAGGAGCCGTTCTGCCTCTCTGCGCAGAAGCGCATGGGCGAGGCCTACGAGAAGCTTGAAAACATAGACGAACGTAACCGTTGCTACCGCCGTGTTCACGATATGGACCCGCTCGATACGTTCTGGAAAGAAGAATACGAAGCCGTTCCTGAAGCGGCGGTCGGTGCTGCCGCCGTTGCCGGTGCTGTCGCTGCGGGCGAGGCTGCCGCGGATAGTGAATTTGCAATGCCCGACATGGGCGAGTTTACGATGGAAGGCGCTGCCGAATCTGCCGAACCGGCGGTGGAGGCCTCTGCTGATGCAACTGCAGGCGAAGAACCTGCCGCGAAGGAAGAGGATTCCCTGTTCTCCAAGTCGCTCGACATGGATATCGAGTCTCCTGCGACGGAAACTGCCGAAGAACCGGAACAGCCGAAGGCCAGCGCGTCCCCGTTCTCTGCTTCTGATGACGAAGATCCGTTTGCGGCCCTGAGTTCGCTTGGTAACGATGATTCCCTTGCGGACGAATCCTCGATTGATTCTCTCCAGCAGTCGCTTGAATCGGCGCTGGGCGATGCCGCGACCGATATTACACTGGACCAGGACATCCCGGAAGCCGAAGAGATTTCGGGCAACGACGTGGGTTCTGCGTTTGCCGACCTGTTCGGTGAAGAAGACGACATGGATTCGTTTGGCGAAACAACCGAATCGAAGCCCGCTTCGCCTTTTGCCCAGATGGACCTGCCCACGAGCCTCGACGACGAACCTGCCGCTCCCGAGGATTCTGCGAAGAACGTGTTTGGCGAGGAAGCCGTTGAAGATAAGCCGCAGAGCATCGACGATGCGTTTGGCGATATCTTTGGTGAAGACGAACTGCCCGAGGAACTGCCGAGCAATACTGCAGCCCCGAAGGCAGAACCTGCCGAAGAACAGAAGCCTGAGGAAGAATCGTTCTCTGGTGGTATGTTCGAGAAGTCTGCCGCGGCCGATATGGGCCTGGGTACAGAAGAAGATGACCTTAAGCTCGAAGAGCCCGAACCGGAACCTGCGAAGGAAGCGGACAAGCCGCAGAGCCTGGACAGCGCTTTTGCCGATATCTTCGGTGAAGACGAGCTGCCCGAGGAATTGCCGCCGGCACAGCCTGCTGGTGAATCCGATGTTTCCGCCGACCTTGAACTCCCGGCTGATAGTTCGACAAGCGCACTAACCGAAGATGCGGACCTGGAACTGCCCTCGCTCGATGATTCTACAAGCGCTCTGACCGACGAATTGGAAATGCCGTCGGAAGAGAAACCCGCTGATGACAAGCCTGCAGAATCGCTCGATACCTTCGATATCGCGAACTGGAGCCCGGATGCAAAGCCTGCGGATGATGCAAGTCTCGAACTGCCTGCCGAAGAAGAAACTCCTGCAGAAGAGCCTGCATTAGAACTGCCCGCCGAAGAGCCCTCGCTTGAAATGCCTGCCGAGGAAACTCCGGCAGAACCTGCTGTTGAAGAAGCCCCTGCTGAAGAACCTGCGCTGGATATTCCTGCAGAAGAGCCCGCAGACCTTGAACTGCCCGCTGAAGAACCCGCACAGGAAAAGCCTGCAGATGAATCTGCTGATGTCGGCTTCAGTGTGGACAAGGCCTTCGATGCGCTGTTCGCCGATGACGACGAACTCCCGGAAGAAAAGCCTGCCGAAACCGCGAGTGCCGAACCGAAAGTTTCGGACAACGTAACTGAGACGACTGAGCCTGTTGAAGATGCTGCCGAATCTGATTCCGATAGGGCGGAGCTTGACAAGGAAATGGATTCCGCATTCTCGTCTCTGTTTGCCGAAGATGACGACCTGCCTGTGGAAGAATCGAAGCCGGAAGCCGCTGCCGCTCCGGAAGCGACCCAAGAAGATACGGGCGCCGCGCTCGAGGAAGCCCCTCTTGCCGATGCAGCTCTCGAATCCGATTTGGACAAGTCGTTCAGCAGCCTGTTTGGCGAAGACGATGCGCTTGATGAAGCGGACCTGAAGCCTGCAGAAGCGCCTGCTGCAGATGCTACTGCAGAACCTGCTGCTGCGGAAGAACTGCCCGAAGTATCAGCAACGCAAGGCAATGCTGGTATCGAAAGCAGTCTTGAATCGGAATTCTCCGGTGCGTTCAAGCAGCTATTCAATACCGACGATGATTCCCTCGACGAGAAGGCCGACCTCCCGAGCAACAAGGGCGTAGACTTCCTTATGTCGGGAGATTCCGATGATGAAGTTTCTGCGGGCCTCGTTGCAGACCCGACGGCTCCGCTTGATAAGCAGTCTTCGGATTTGGACGATGGCATGAAAACGCCGACGCTTGGCGAGATTTATTTTGAACAGGGTCACTATGACAGGGCGCTTGAAATTTATAAGGAACTTGCCGAAAAAGACCCCGAAAACGAGGCTATAGCCAACCGCCTGGCCGAAGTCCAGAAGGCCTACGATTCCAAGTTCGGAGGCGAACAGAATGGCTGATTTGAGAATCGAGCAGTTGCTCCGTGCGATGGTCGAGAACAAGGCTTCTGACTTGCACATCCGTACGGGCGTTCCTCCGATTTACCGTATTAACGGTGCACTGACAAAGTTGTTCGATACGCGCGTGGATGCCGGCATGATGGATTCCTTCATGGACGATATCATGAACCGCGACCAGAAAAACCGTTTCGAGACTAACAAGGAATGCGACTTTGCCGTGGGTGCACGCGACATGGGCCGTTTTCGTGTGAACGTTTTCCGCCAGCGCGGTACGATTGCCATGGTGATTCGTCACATCAAGGCGAAAATCCCTGCGTTCGAGGAACTTCACCTGCCCGAAGTTATCCGTGACCTTGCGCTTACGCGCCGTGGCCTCGTGCTCGTGACGGGTACGACGGGTTCGGGTAAGTCGACGACACTTGCTTCCATGCTCGATTACATCAACCAGACGGAAGCGGTGAACATCATTACGGTCGAAGACCCGATTGAATACCTCTATCGTGATAACAAGTCCATTATTTCGCAGCGTGAAATCGGCGTGGATACGCTCTCGTATGCAAACGCCCTGCGCGCCGCCTTGCGTCAGGACCCGGACGTGCTCCTGGTGGGCGAAGTCCGTGACCTCGAAACGATGCAGATTGCGCTGACTGCGGCCGATACGGGTCACATGGTGTTTGCGACCATCCATACGACGAATGCGACCGAAACGATTCAGCGTGTGCTTTCGATGTACCCGCCACACCAGCACGACGAAATCCGTATTCTTCTTTCTGAAGTGCTTGCGGGCATTATTTCGCTGCGCTTGTTGCCGACTGCCGATGGCAAGGGCCGTGTGCCTGCCGCCGAAGTGCTCGTGAATACCGCGGCCATCAAGGAATACATCCGCGACAAGGATAAACTTTCGCTGGTGGAACACGCCATCGCCGAAGGCCACATGCAGTATCATAGCCAGACGTTCGACCAGGCTCTGCTTGAACTCTACAGGACGGAACAGATTTCGCTCGAGACGGCAATGAATGCCGCCACGAACAAGGACGATTTCGACCTCAAGATCCGCGGTATTTCTGGTACGTCGGACCGCGGCTGGATGTAATTTTACTCAGAGTCATCCCCGGCTTGACCGGGGATCTTTTTTTGTTGGCGCTGCGAAACCCTTGTGGCTGTTAGTCACTGCGGGCTTCGACGAGATGCGGGTAATGTATTAAACTACAGGAAGATGCGTTGCCCGCGCTAGTGCGGGCATTTTTCGTATACGAAGGGGTTGTGGTCGCCCTGAACCTTGAAGATGCGGCGGTCGCGTTCGCATTCTTTTTCTGTGACGGGGTACATCTTGTCCCAGGCTTCGAAGAGTTTGCGGTCTTGCTTCGATAGCTTTACGCCATACGTCTTTTCCATGTAGAAACTTGCACGGGCGATGATTCCGCGGGCCTCTTCGCGGGGCTGCGCCTTCTTTTCCTTGAAGTCAACGATGGTTTTGCATCCGCCGTACATGGGCTCGGGATTGTTGGTCCACTGGCTGTACATGAAGTTGTTGCGGTCTCCGTTCACCTCGCCGATGGCGGGGTAGAGGTTGTGCATGTCGCCTTCCATCAGCTTGAACGTCGTGTCGTTTGCGCTGCAGTTCTTGCGTCCGCCGTCTTTCCAGCAGGGCAGAAAGTGCCCCATGTTGTGCGCGGTCACCATGTGTTCCCACTCGATGCGCTCTGCCCGCTTGTAGCTTTTGCGGTTCGGGTTTTCGCGCGGCTTGAAGTCGCAACTGCTGAAGTCGACGTTCTTCTTGTCGTCGTATTTGCAGCCGCAGTAGAGAGTCTCCTGCAGTTCGCCGTAATAGACGCGCCGCAATTGCTTGCTTGCATCGCGGTAGTTGTAATGCCGGGGTGCGGCAGTCGGGTCAACGCGCGCAAATACAATAGACGAAAGCGCCGCCAGAACCAGGATAGGGCCTAATAATTTCATAATAAAAACCGTAGTGTGATATCTTGAATATAGATTATTATTGCCTGCAATCAATATAAAAGAGGTCACTAGTCATCGGTCAATGGTCGTTGGCTTTTTTTAATCGCGGCTACGCCGCCAAATTTAAAACTAATGACTAAGAACTAATGACCAACAACTAATAACTAACAACCAATAACTATATTTGGCGCATGCAATCTGCAGGCATGGAATATCTGGAATCGCGCCTGATGTTCGGGATGGTTCCTGGGCTCGAATCGACGCGTACGCTATGCGACGCTCTCGGCAATCCCGAAAAAAAGTTCAGGTCGATTCACGTGGTCGGCACGAACGGGAAGGGCTCCACCAGTTATTACCTCGCGGGCGTATTGCAGGCGCACGGGCTCAAGACGGGCCTGTACGTGAGCCCGCACCTGGTAAGCCTGCGGGAGCGTATCCGGATAGACGACGTTCCAATTTCTGCGGGCGATCTCGACCGCCTGCTGTTGCAGGTGAAGGCCGCCGCAGATTCCGTGTCGGCGGGGCGCGTGGCCGCGGGTGCATCTCCGGTTGAACCCACGTTTTTTGAAGTCCTGACGCTGGTCGCCTTCCTCTACTATGCGGAGCAAAAGATAGATGTCGCCGTTCTTGAGGCGGGTATGGGCGGCAGGCTCGATAGCACCGCTGTTGCGGGTGGCGAGATTGCGGTCGTGACGAGCATCGGGCTCGAGCACACCGAGGTCTTGGGGCCTACGGAATCGGCGATTCTCCGCGAGAAGATGGGGGTACTGGGCGTGCCGGGCGAAGGCCGTGGCGACACGCGCGAAGTCGCACGCGGGAAGACGTTTATCGTTGGCGGAATTTCTGGTGCCCTGCTCGAAGAAGCGCGCGAATATGCGGCTGCTCTCGGGTGCAAGTGCGTCGTGCCCGAAATTCGTGGCGACATCGTGCTCCCGAATCTCGGGCGCCATTACGTCGAGAATGCGAGTTTATCGCTTGCGGCCGCCGCGCAGTTTATAGACGCCGCGCAGTTTATAAAGGCAACGCCTGCGTTAAACGGTGCGCAGTTTACATACAGCGACGCCCTCGCGCTCAAGACTCTCGCGACCCGCTCGTGGGCTGGCCGCATGCAACTGCTTGCAGGCCCGGACGGCAGGACCCGCGTTATATTGGATGGAGCCCACAATTCGCACGCGGTTCGCCGCCTGGTGGAAGCCTTGCGCACGTATTACCCGGGGAAAAAGTTCCACTGCCTGTTTGGCGCCCTCAAGGATAAGGATGTGGGGGAGATGCTCAAGCTTATGGCGCCTCACGTTGCCTGCTGGCATATTACAAGGACGCCGTACCCGCGCTTCCGTGAACTTGCTGACCTGCGTGGCGAAATGCAGGCGCTTGGCCTGCCTGTTGCAAGCGAGGGCGAACTTTCCCGCGAATACCTTGATGAGGTGCGGGCCGCTAGCGATGCGGATAAACTAAACGAAGCCCCGCTCCTGATAACGGGTAGTCTTTACATGATTGGTGCGAGCATCCAGTTGCTCCGCGATGAATTTACGGAACTCGCATTCTTCCGCGGGCTTGAACCCACAACAAACGAACACCGCTGACCGGCGCGAGTCCGGCGCAGTTCTTACACGAATACACTGCTATTACACAAATACGCAGTCCATGTGTACGTCTTATTGTACTACGGATTCTACCGTCCCGTCACGGAACTTTGTCCGTAAGGTGTCTCCGGACTTCAGTTGTGCCGCGTTGCGGATAAACTTGCCGCTGGAATCGAGAGTGAGCGTGTAGCCCTTCGCGAGTGCCGTCTCGGGGTCTGCGCTCTTGACGCGCAGTTCCGTCAGCTTGAACTGCGATTGGGCGAGGTCGAGAATCTTGCGGGTTCCCTGTTTAAGGCCTTCCACGTTGCGGTCGAGCCTTGCGGTCTCTTCGCGGAGCATGAACCGCGTATCCCTTTCGAGCGAAGTGAACATCCTCACGATTTTTGTCTTTTCGCCCTGGATTCGCAGGGTTACGTCTTGTTGCAGGCGCGCTGCCGCAGAACTTAGCCGCTGGCGGTTTTCGGTAAGCATGTCGCGTGCAGAACTTGCGATGCTCCGCGCGGTTTCTACAAGGTCGGTCCAGCTTTCCTGTGCACGTTCCACAAGGCGCTTGGCGCAATCGGTCGGGGTGATGCACGATAGGTATGCCACCTCGTCGAGCAGGCTCTTGTCGATTTCGTGCCCGATGCCCGTGAATACCGGAATAGGGTAGTTTGCCACGGCACGGCAGAGCGCCTCGCTGTCGA
>JAEEGG010017574.1_pt1 | contig 14678 bp, 12 predicted proteins | sample 9134161 | NCBI WGS metagenome assembly JAEEGG01 (sample SAMN16246543, study PRJNA631951) | gut metagenome | biome: gut microbiome; feature: rumen; material: CR-attached | host: Bos | place: Iran: Karaj | collected 2018-10
GTTGTCACGGTACGCACTGGATTGCTCTTCTCCTCCATTGCGAAACGGGCACCCCGCTTGCATCGGTTGCCGCTGAATGTGCCTGTCTTCTCATCCCAGATGACCTGACAGCCGTTCGGGCAGATAGTACATGTGACAGAGCCCTCCTCCGGGAAACCCTTCTTCATGCAGTTGGATTTCTCCTCGTCCCAGGACTCCATGTCCTGTCCTTTTATCAGATGCACTGCGTTGCGCCCAGCAAGCTCCCCCTGCTCCGACACGTAATCTGCGAGATCCATCACATGGCGGGAGTTGCCGCACGAGAAGACTCCAGGGACACTTGTCTGAAGGAACCTGTCAGTATCGACTGCGTTGTTCGGGAAAAGCCTCACACCTATGGTCTGGGCAACCTCGTTCTCAGGAATAAGCCCCACTGACAGCACCAGGGCATCACAGTCAATACGCCTGGCGGTCTCCGGGATGACCTTGCCGTCCTTATCAAGGTCTGAGAGCTCCACGGCCTCCAGACGCTTCTTTCCTATGATCCTCGAGACAGTGGTCCTGACATAAAGCGGGATTCCGAACTCCTGGACGCACTGGCTGACGTTGCGGGCAAGTCCTGTGGGCTCTGCCATGATCTCCGCTATGGCCATAACCTTCGCACCCTCAAGAGTGAGCCTCCTGGCCATGATCAGGCCTATGTCTCCGGAGCCCAGTATCACCACGCGCTTTCCGATCATCACATTGCGTATGTTCACCAGGTTCTGGGCCACTCCGGCGGTGAAGACACCTGCCGGCCTGCTTCCCGGAATGGAGATGTTGCCCCTGGTCCTTTCCCTGCACCCGGTGGCCAGCACTATGGTCTTAGTCTGATATTCCTCAATGCCGTCTTTTGTGTATGCAGAGACACAGTAGGTGCCGTCATCCTGCTTTCTTATGTCGCTTACGTGTCTGGAAAGAAGTATCTCAGCCCCGGAGTCAGAAGCCTCCATTATTGCCCTGGACGCATATTCAGGGCCTGTGAGCTCCTCATTGTAGCGGATAAGGCCAAAGCCGTTGTGGATGCACTGGTTCAGTATCCCTCCGGCCTTGCTGTCACGCTCAAGGACAATCACGTCCTTTGCCCCGGCCTTTCTGGCAGAGCAAGCAGCAGCAAGTCCTCCGGGACCCGCGCCGATTACAAGAACATCACAGGACCTCATCATTTCACCTCCCCGCTGAAAAGCTCGCTTCCGCTGCTCCTGTAGGTTATCTCCTCAGGCTTCATGTGGTAATCGCTGACAAGCATGTCAACGATCTTGGCAAGGCAGTAGCCTCCGTTACAGCGTCCCGTTGTTGCCCACGCCCTGTACTTGATAGACGATATGCTTCTTGCACCGAACCTGTTCTCTATCGCATCGCGTATCTCTCGCCTAGTGACATTCTGGCAGCGGCAGATTATCTCACCATACTCCGGGTCCTGCTCTATCAGCCTCTCCTGCTCCTGTCTTGAGAGGTCCCTGAAGCGGACACGGCCTTTGCGCACCGGATTGAAATCCTTCTTCGGTTCAAGGTTTATATGGCTTCCTATCATCTGGCGCACCATCCTGGCAATGGGTACTGATGCGGTGAAGCCAGGGCTCTCAATGCCAATCAGGTTGATGAGCCCAGGACAGGTCTCCTCTTCCTTAATGACAAAGTCCCTGAAGCCGCCTTCGTTCTTCGGGGCCTGCTTGGGCCTGATTCCGCAGTAGTTCCCTATGATGTACCTTCTCTCAATCACAGGCAGAAGCGCCTTTGCCTCTGCAAAGAGTTTGTCCATTATCTCTGCCGTAGTGGCAGTATCATCAGGATCATCCAGGTATTCGGCACTAGGACCTATGATTATGTTGCCGTCAATCGTCGGTGTCAGATGCACTCCCAGACCGCCTATGCCCGGCTTAGGGACCGGATAGGCAGGAATATCCATCAGTTTGTCTGCGATCTTATCCAGGATGTAGTACTGTCCACGGCAAGGATATATGGTGTATTTGTCCACTCCGGCCATCGCGGAGACCTTGTCGCAGTAAAGACCTGCGCTGTTGACGATGTACCTGGCCTTGAAAACCCCCTTGGGGGTTGTCACGGAGAAGACATCCCCGTCTTTTTTTATTGCAGTGACCTCGCTCTCAAAGCTGAACTCAACGCCGTTGTCCATGGCATTCTCGGCATGGGCTATGCAGAACTCGAACGGGTCAAAGATTGCGGTCCTCTCGGAGAACATGCCCCCTATCCCGCCTACGCCCGGCGCTATGGCCCTTATCTCTTTCTCATCCAGAAGCCTCAGGCCCTCCACCCCGTTTGCCTTTCCCTGGGCCATGATCCTGTCAAGGGCCCTCATGTCATCCTGGTCAAAGGCCACAAGGACCTTTCCCGTCCTCTTGAACGGGATGTCCAGCTCCCAGCACACGTCCTCGAAGAGATTGCTTCCCTCCACACAGAGCCTGGCCATGAGAGAGCCCACCTTGTTGTTGAACCCGGCATGAACGACTCCGGACATTCGGCCGCTGGTGCCGTAAGCCACATCACATTCCTTCTCAAGGACAAGGACATCCATGTTGTAGCGTGAAAGCTCCCTTGCTATGGCGCAACCCACCGCACCTGCGCCTATGATTATGACATCTCGAACATCACTCATCTATGATCACCCTCAATGCGTAAATTCCCAGCAAAAAATGAAGCGAACTGCAACTTTATACATTGACAATTATGACACAATGATTTTCCATATAGCTATAAAAATTGTAATAAGGAGCTAAAAAATGAAGAAAGTTTTAGTCGTTTTATTCGTTCTTCTCGCACTGGGAACTTCAGTTTTCGCCAAGCAGGGATTCACGCTCAGAGGCAGCTTCGTCTATGATTTCGTCAACCTGAGATCAGCAGAGTCAGAGGCCCCTGGCCACGAGGCACAAAACTGGAGAGCAAACGCTTTCGGAGCAGAGTTCGGAGTCACATACAATTTCTCAGACACCTTACAGATTTATGCCGATTCAAGCGTTGGTTTCTACAACAAGTTCACAATCGGTAAGACAGAGATCACAAACACCTACAAGGACAAGGTCACATTCCTTGCCAACGCAGAGCATGCCGGTGTTGCATTCAACATCGCCCTTGACCAGAAGATGGACCTTCAGGTCGGTGGCGGAATCGCATATGAGAACGCACGCGTCACTGCATCTGAGACTTCCGGAGACACAACAGCATCCATTGAGTACGGCATCTTCTCAATCGGTGTCGGCCTCTATGCCAACTTCGACTACAAGTTCAGCGACAGGTTCGGTCTGGCTGTCACAGTCCATCCGGATCTCATGTTCCTCAGCGGAGACCATGTCGATATATCCACAAGCACAATCAAGGACAAGACTGTCACCTCGGATATTGATAGTGTCACAACCTTCGGAACCGGCGTCTCATTCAAGTTCAACGCCGCCGTCGGTGTCAAGTTCGCTTTCTGATCCTTTCATCAGACAAGAGAAAGGCTGCAACTCAGGTTGCAGCCTTTTTTCTTTATCCGTCAGAATCTTCCGCCGTGGCCTCCGAATCCTCCGAAGCCGCCCATGGCACCTCCGCCGGGGCCGCCCATCATCTGGTTGGTGATGGTGTTCACCGTCTGTCCGTTGACAATGATCGTCCCTGCGGTATACTTGGCGCTTCCGTCATAATCGAACGCAGAGTTTGCGGTGATGTTGATTGTCCCGCCGTTGACGTACAGGTTTCCGTTTGAGTCAACCGCATCGGTGTCACCTGATCCCATCTTGATCGTGATGTCTCCTCCGTTGATCTCGATTGTCACTGCATAGGAGGTGGATTTTCTTCCTGCATTGATTCCGTCATCTGATGCGCTGATTGAGATTGTTCCTCCGTTGAGCTGGACATAAGTGCCCTCAATGCCCTCTCTTGCGGTAAGATTTAAGGTACCGTCATCAATCTGGACCACCGTTGTGGCGTGGATGGCATCGTCTGATGCTGTGATGTTAAGGCTTCCTCCGCAGATGTAGATGTATCCCACGCTGTTGTCCTCATCATATTCTGCGTGAAGGCCGTCCTTCTTTGAGTTGATGGTGATGTCTCCTCCTGCGATCCTGATGGAGTCGTTGGCCTCAAGAGCATCGGATGTGCAGCTGATTGTGATTGTGCCTCCTGTGACCTTAAGGTCATCCTTGGATGTGATTCCGTTGTCTGTTGAGCTGACCTTGAGTGTTCCCACTCCGTTGAGCACAAGATCATCCTTTGAGAATATGACAGCGTCAGTGTTGGTGTCCCCGTCTGAGGTGAAGCTGCCTGTGACTGAGAGGCTGCTTGTGGAGTCTGTGGTTGTCACAAAGACCTTGTCGGCGCTCTTGACGTAGATGCACGGGAAGTCCTTGTTCGTGATGCTAAGCCCGTCAAGGACCAGCTGGACCTTGTCCTCGTCCTGTGCATCGACGATTATTGTCGTCTCCTTGGCTGTGCCGCTTATGACATAGACACCGGCTTCTGTTATGGTGATGTCCTCCCCGCTCTGGACGGTCATGTACTGTGCCTCACTGAGGTCGGCCTCCTGCTTCATGTCCCTGTTGGAGAACATGTCATCATAGCTGTATATCGCACCTGATACTGTTGTGGCGGTTGCATTCTGTGTGATTGTCTTGGATGAGCTTGCCTCGACCTCCGAGCATCCGGTTGCGCTTATGGCGAACACTGCCAAAATCAGCAGGCTCAATATTGTGGTGATCTTCTTTGTCTTCATCTGGTTTCCTCCGTGAACTTGTATGTCTGCAATGTACTTTCGGCGAGAAAACCATTCAATAAAACGGTCCGAGACACCAGATTTCTTCACAATCTCTACAAGTTTCTTCACAAAAGCCCTGTCTGAGGATGTAAAATCAGGACAAGGAGTCGTTATGAGCAGAAACCATGAGGTGACACAGAGGCAGAGCCTTCTTGATGAGTACGGAAATCTTCGTGAGCCCGGCTGGTCCCGCAAACTGGTCCAGCAGTATGACAGAAGCATGATCAGGGCACCCAGATGGAGGATCAAGGAGTGGGACTACTATCTTGTTCTGAGTGATTCGTTCGCAGGAGCCTTCACTATATCCGATGACGGCTACATAGGACTTCAGTCAGTGTCGCTTCTGACGTTCGGAGAAAAACCGTGGGAGCACACGGAGACTGTCCTCAAGCCCTTCCCCATGGGAAAGCTTGCCCTTCCCTCCGACTCATCCGCAGGTTCAACCGTCTATGAGGACAAGCGCCTTCAGATGCGCTTTGATGCCCTGGAAGGCAAGCGCACAATCAGATGCAGCTTTGACAACTTCATGGACGGAAAGCCGTTTGAGTGTGACATCTGTCTTGATCAGCCGGACATGGACAGCATGGTGATCGCCACCCCGTGGGACAAGAGACGTCATTTCTACTACAACCAGAAGATAAACTGCATGAGGGCCAGCGGCTGGATGAAGTTTGACGGAAAGACCTATGAGTTCAACCCCAAGACCGATTTCGGCACCCTGGACTGGGGACGCGGTGTCTGGACCTATGACAACACATGGTTCTGGGGGTCGGGTAACGCCGATGTGGACGGAAACAGCTTCGGCTTCAACATCGGCTACGGGTTCGGAAACACAAAGGCCGCTTCCGAGAACGTGATCTTCTACAACGGCAAGGTTCATAAGCTAGATGATGTGACATTCCACATTCCGGAGGACAGCTACACAAAGCCATGGAGGTTCACATCATCAGACGGCAGGTTCGAGATGGACTTCGTGCCCGTGCTGGACAGGGCTGCATGCCTTGACTTCAAGATCCTTGTCTCTGACCAGCACCAGGTGTTCGGCCGCATGTCCGGCAAGGCCGTCCTTGATGACGGCAAGGTCATTGAGGTCAAGGACATGATGTGCTTTGCCGAGAAGGTGCACAACAGATATTGATGGAGATTGAAGCATGTCAGAGCTCAGAAAAGAATATGAGAAGTTCCAGGAGGCAAAGAGGCAGTGGCTAGACAAGCGCCTGCCCAGGACCTACTTTCAGGACCAGGAGGCACGCTACGTGCATCCGTTTCAGATCTTCGGCAACGTGTGGTATGTCGGTGACAGCTGGGTCTGCGTGCATCTGATAGACACCGGGGACGGGCTACTTCTTCTGGACGGAGGCAACATCGGGGCCACGGCCATGCTGGTCAACGCAATCTGGGAGGCAGGCTTCAAGCCATCCGATGTCAGATGGATGGTGCTCTCACACGGGCATCTGGACCATATAGGCGGGGCGGTTTTCTTCAGGAGGATGTTCGGGACAAAGATCTATCTGGGTGAGCCTGATGCAAGGGACTTCAGGAAGCACCCCGAACTGTCACTGGTCCACGAGGCGGGCTCTCTTGCACATGATGTCTTTGAGGTCGACCATGAGATCACAGACGGTGAGAGAATCAGATTCGGCAACACTGAGATCCAGTTCTATCTGACCCCGGGACACACAGACGGGGTGATCTCCGCGTTCTTTGATGTCACTGACGGGAGAAGGACAGTCAGAGCCGGCTATTTCGGAGGCTTCGGGTTCAACACCATGAGAAAGGATTTCCTTCTGGACATCGGGGACACCGCATTCAGGACAAGGCAGATATACCTTGACTCCCTTGCCAAGGTCCGGGACCAGAAGGTGGAGCTGTTTCTGGGAAACCACTGCGGCAACAACCACACCCTGGAGAAGGCAGAGATGCTCAGAGCCGGATGCAAGGACAATCCGTTCATCAACAGTACTGAGTGGGGTGCTTTCCTTGACCAGAAGAGAGACGAGATGCTTGCCCTGATGGCAGATCCGGAGCAGAACTGAGGCTCAGTCCTTCTTTCTCATCAGGGTCCTTGAGATCACTGTCAGCAGGCAGAAAATCAGCGCCAGCGTGCTGAATGTCAGGCAGAAGGCCATGTTCAGCCCCACACCCACGACCAGAAGGTCAATCTCAACTCCGGTCAGCCACTGGCTGAGCTGCTGGGATATGCATCCTATGAAGTTGTAGACTCCCATGACCGAGGCATTGTCCTTTGCCGTGGTGTGCTCCTTCACGTACACACCGCCCTGGACGATTATCGAGCCTGTTGTGAAGCCGAAGAACACATCACAGAGCATTGAGCAGCAGAACATCGGCATGTTGTCAGCCTGCTTCGAGAAACTCAGGAGCATGGTAGCCAGGATGTGAAGGAGGCAGATCCTGATGATAGTCTGCCCCAGTGTCCTTCCTGTCTTCTTCTTATAGGCGTTGACCCAGTTCTCACCTATCGTACTTGCGATTATGGTTCCTATGCTGATCGCAATCCCGCTCAGACCGGATAGGCTCTCATGTGCCGGGAACGCCGTTGCGGTCCATTTGGTGCACCAGAGCCCCTGATAGCAGACAAGGCTCGGGGCCTCGATGAGCCACAGCATGAGACCAGCGACAAGCATGCGGGATGTGAACGTGATCCTGACATCCTTGCCGATTGAGGCAAGCAGGTTCTGCCCGGCCTCCTGAGCCACCCTCCTTCTTCTGTCAATGAAGATCATGAAGGCACCGAGGACAAAAGTCATGACAGCTATCGAGATGAAGACGGTCTCTGACGGTACAACCTCCAGAAGCGCCTTGAGCGGAGCCGCGGCCACAATGCTTCCTATGGAGCTGACGAATATCCCCAAGCCGTAGTAGCGGGCATAGCGGTCCCCTTCAAAGGAATCACGCATGAAGTAGATCATGCCTATGAACACGGGACTTGTCCCCAGTCCCAGCAGGAAGCGTCCCAGCGCCAATGTGGCTATGGTGGTTCCGTTGGAAAATATCAGAAGACCCGCGGCCCCTATTATCATGCCCACGCCTGTAAGAGGTCCTGCACCGAACTTACGGCAGAGCGGCCCCACGAACAGCTGCATGGTGGCATAGGGCAAAAAGTACATGCTGGAGATGAAGCCTGTCTGACCTGATGTGAAATTGAACCTGGCCTGCAACACAGGCATGATGATTGACGGAGAGAGCTTGATGAAATAGCTCAGGAAGTAAGCAAGATAAAAGCCTATCAGGCCCACTATCTTCATCCTAAAGCTTCTGTCTCTCCCCGCTGTCATGTCCATGAGGAAACTATCCTGTAAAATCTTTATTTTTTCAAGTCAGAGCTTCACGGGGTGACCGGCTCTTGCGCTCTCATATGCGGCGCAGATGATCTGGACTGACTTGCTTGCGCTCTCTCCGCTTACCTCAGGCTCTGTTCCGTTCTCAAGGGCCTTCAGGAATGCCTCGAAGAGCCACTGATGTCCGTGGAAGCCTATTGCCTTTGGATCTGCGACTCCGCCGCCGGTCTTGGTGCTGTTACAGTATTTCTCGCGGATTATCCTGTCCTCCTCGGTCTCGTCGGCGAACTCCCATTTGACAAGGCTCTCCTCCTCCATGACCGCGGTACCGTTCATTCCCATGATCTCGATTCTCTTCATGAAGCCAGGGTAAGCGCATGTTGTGCCCTCGATGGTTCCCACCGCACCGCAGGCGAACTTCAGAGTGACCGCTGCGGTATCCTCGACCTCGATCCTCTCATGGCCTACGGTGTTCATGTAGGCGCTCACCTCCTCAACCGGTCCCATGAACCACTGAAGGAGATCCACGGCATGGATGCCCTGGTTCATCAGGCATCCGCCTCCGTCCATCTTCCAGGTGCCTCTCCATGCGCCGCTGTCATAATACTCCTGGGTCCTGTACCACTTGATCTGTGCGTCGGCAAACGCGATCTTGCCGAATCTGCCTTTGTCAACGGCATCCTTTATGAGTTTTGAGACCTCATGGTATCTGGATGGGAAAACTCCGGAGAGAAGGACATTGTTCTTCCTGCAGGCATCGACTATGGCCTGACACTTCTCAGGTGTGACATCCAGGGGTTTCTCGACAATCACATGCTTCTTGGCGTTGGCAGCAGCTATGGCTCCGTCCATATGAAGGCCTGACGGGGTTGCGATTGTGACAATCTCAAGCTCGGGATCCTTAAGAAATTCCTCAAGCTTGTCATAGCCCCTGCAGTTGTGCTTCTTGCCGAAGGCCTCCGCTCTTCCGGGGACAGGATCAAAGCCTGCCACAAGTCTTGCATTGTCCATGTGCTCGATCGCGCTTGCATGGAACTCCGATATCATTCCAAGTCCGATTATCCCGAACCCCTTCTCTGCCATCACCTGCCTCCGATGCACTCTCTTGTGCGAGTGAAAGTATGTTTAAGTTTCTCCTGGCTTTCAGGCATCTCCGTCTCAAATGAGACGGTTCCGTCATAGCCAAGGGATCTCAGGGTCTCAAGTGCCCTGAATATGTAGAAATCGCTGTCTTCCGGAACCCTTCTGTCCGGGCCGGCCACGTGGACATGCCTGATATGCTCATAGCACTGCTCAAGGGTCTCCAGAGGCTCACCGTTACTGAGCATGTGATACAGGTCCACCATCAGCTCAAGGCCCTCATCGTTTATGGCCTTTACCAGCTCAAGTCCCTCAAGGGCTGAGATGATCAGGTTGCAGTACGTGCGCTCGAACGGCTCGATGCATACAAGCATCCCGTATTTCTTTGTCCTGGGCAGGATGACTGACTTCAGCACATCCGAAAACTGATCAAAAGCCTCTTCACGGGTCTGATCAGGTCCGAACGTGCGAGCAGGACCGCTTCCCAGGATGATCTTCTTTATCCCAAGCCTGTCCAGCTTGGGCAGGATCTCATCCAGATAGGAGGCGATGTGAGCCTTGTCCAGGTCCTTTCCCACAAGCCTGACGCTTCCAGGGAAGAAGTTGCATGCCACAGGGCTCTCAAGGCCGTTCTCCTTGACGCTTTTAAGAACAGCTGAGAACTCCTTTTCGTCCATTCCGCTGAAGTTCATCAGCGGGAACTCCACATAGTCAAAGCCCTGCTCCCTGATCATGGGAAGAAGCTCAAGCCCCAGCTTGAAATGAGGGTTCGTGGAGAAACCCGTGCAGTAACCGTACTTCATCATGCCCACCTGATTCCCTGTCTGTCGCAGATATCCCTGACCGCCTTGACAGCGGCAGCATACTTATCCGGTGCGGTGAAGCCTCCGAACTGTCCGGCAACATCAAGATGCGGCTCCATGGAGATGAAAAGGTCCCTCTCCCTGAGCCTGTCAAAGACCTCAGGTATGTGGGACACACCCTGGCCCGGGATGCTCATGTCCAGGTCATGGCCTGCATAGTCCTTGACGTGGATGTAGCTGATGTAAGGATGCATGGTCCTCTCGGCATCAAGGGCGTCTTCTCCTGCCACAGAGTAGTTGGCCGGATCGAATACAAGACCGAAATGATCTGATCTCAGGGTTGATGCTATCTCTGCGCTCTCTCGGCTCTTCTCGCCGTAGATGCGCGCCTCATTCTCATGAAGAAGCACAATTCCCTGCTCCTGAGCGTAATCAGACATCTTGCGGAGCCTTCTCATGACCTCATCACGCTGCTCAAGGATATTTCCCTCCCTGGAGTAGAATGAGAAGACACGGACCCTGTTGCATCCAAAATAACGGGCAAGATAAGAAGCCCTTTCAAGACGCCTCATCTCATTCTCAATCGGGTCCTCAATGAAAGTCTTGCCTATGGGAGATCCGATGCAGGACACCCTGACTCCTATGCGGTCTATGATGGCCTTGATCTTACTGATATGCTCGTCGGTGAGATCCATCACATTGATCCCCCATGCCGAGCGCAGCTCGAACCATGAGAGACCCATCTTCTTCCAATAATCCATCTGGACCTCGAAGTCCCTGTCCAGCTCGTCAGCGAAACCTGTTATGGTAAACATCAGTCCTTGTTCTCCGTGGCCTCTGCCTCTTTCTCTGCCTTCTCAGCGGCCTTCTTGGCCTCTGCCTTGGCAAGTCTTGCGGACTCACGTCTGACATCACGCTTGTTCTGCAGTCTTGCATAGACCGGTGTCTGCGTGAAGATCAGGTATATGATCACAAGGATGAAGAAGATTGAGATCGGTCTTGTGAAGAAGATCGAGAGGTCTGCGTCTGTCAGAAGCAATGCGCGTCTGAGGTTCTCATCTGCCATGTTGCCCAATATTATTCCCAGGAGGAACGGGGCACCAGGCATCTTGAGGAAGCTCATGATTATTCCAAGTATTCCGAACACGAACATCAGCTTGATGTCGAAGATCCTGTTGGAGACAACAAACGCGCCTATGACACAGCAGATGAAGACAATCGGCATGAGTATCTTTATGTCAACCGAAAGCACCTTGACGCTGAACTTGGAGATCACCATGGCAAGAAGCCACATCAGACATGATGCAAGGACCATGAAGATGATCACATAATAGAGGAACTGCGGAGTATCCTGCATCAACAGCGGACCCGGTCTGTAACCGTGCATCCAGAACGCCGCAAGAAGAACAGCGGCGGACGTGGATCCCGGGATTGCCAGTGACAGGACAGGAATGATGGCGCCTCCGATTGCTGCGTTGTTTCCCGTCTCAGCCGAGACAACTCCGTCTATACAGCCGTGTGTCCAGAGCTCAGGAGTCTTGGAGACCTTCTTCTCAGACCAGTAGCTCAGCCATCCGCCTGTATCCTCTCCGACACCAGGGATTGCACCCATGAGCATTCCCATGATTCCGGAGCGGAGGATGTTGAACCAGTTGCGTCTGAGGATCCTCAGTCCTTCCCTGATGCTGTACTTGTTGTTCTGCTGCATGGCGGATTTCTTTGCTCCGCTGAATGCCTTGACGACCTCCGGGAAGCCGAAGATTCCGATCATGACAGGCAGAAGGCTTATTCCGCCGGCCAGATTCATGCTTCCGTATGTGAAACGCCTGTAGGAATAGATGGTGTCCATTCCGACCTGGCTCATCAGAAGACCGATGAAACCCGAGATCCATCCTTTGAGCGGGTCACCGTTACTGGTGAGGTTTCCGCAGATGACAATACCGAACAGGGCTAGGAGGAACATCTCATGGCTCATGAACTTAAGGGCGAACTTGGTCAATAGCGGTGTGAACAGCGCGACACAGATGATGCTTATGATTGTTCCGAAGAACGATGCGCCTGTTGCGACAAAGATCGTCAGTCCGGCTTTTCCCTGCAAGGCCAGAGGATAGCCCTCCATGGCCGTTGCCGCCGATGCCGGAGTACCCGGGATGTTCAGGAGAATCGCGCTCTGGTTACCTCCTGAGATGGCTCCGATGTAAATAGCAAGCAGTGACAGGATTGCCAGAGGTCCGTTGAAGTTATATGTCAGACCGGTCAGAAGCGCCACAGCCATGGTTGATGTCAGGCCAGGCAGCATTCCGAAGATAAGTCCTGTGAAGACCGACAGGACCAGGGCCAGGATACCTTGCGGTGTGAGGGCAATTGCGAATGCCTCTCCGATATATCTTAATGCATTCATCACTCACCTCCTCATGGCATAGGAACTTTGAAAATGATCTGGAAGACCAGGATGATCATGAATGTGGCCACTGCCGATATCAGCAGAAGCTTCAGGACGTTCTTCCATGATTTCTTCCAGTTGATGAAAAGCAGCAGTGCGGAGAGCGTGATGAATGTGGCAAGCCAGAACGGCATCTTGCCCAGCATGAGGAAGATGTAGATCCAGAAGATCACAAGTCCTACAAGGGCCTTGTGAACATTCTTGCTCTTCACGAACTCCACGCTGAAGTTCTTTATGTCTTTAAGGCATTCCTTCAGGGGATGCTCTTTAAGTGTTCTTCTGATGTATAGGGCCGAGAAGATGAAAAGCGCGGCGCCTATCATCATCGGCATGAGTCCTGCGGAATAGAAGAAGACATCTACGAAGTCTTCCTTCCAGAATGTGATGCTCTTTATCATCACATAGATTGAGACTGCAAAAATAACCACACCGGCAATCAGGTCAATGCCGTATCTCGTCTGTGGTCTGGTGGGTTTTCCTTCGTTGCTCATATTTGTTTCCAGTTTCTTTCAATATAAACAAGGATGGTGCGGGGTCTCCGCACCATCCTTGGACAAAACAAGTGTTACGGCCTTGAGTATCCGAGATCAGCAGGTGAGCGCTTTGCAACACCGAGATCATAGAGTGTGAATCCGATTGCGGAAGCTGCGTCATCCTTGAGCTTGTTGGACTCTGCGATTGTTGCTCCCATGAGGACCATACCCTTCTCATTAGCGAATGAGACAACGCTGTCGGTCTTACATGCCTGGACGAATGCCTTCTCGAGCTCGGCCTTTGTTGCCTCAGGAACATCTGACGGGAACATGAGTCCGAATGCATCTCCGATCGGCAGGCTCTTTGCGAGCTCCGGGATGAAGTTCTTGATTGACGGGATTGTCTGTGCAACTCCGTCAAGCTTCAGGTCATCAGCTGTCAGTGCGCAGAGAGCGACGAGGTCGCCGGATCTGAGCAGGTCGATCATCTCGTTTGAGAGCTGTGATGTGAAGTCAACCTCTCCGGCAAGGAGAGCCTTGATTGCATCAGCACCACCGGCGTACGGGGTGTTCAGGCCCTTGCCCATGACTGCATCTGTTGCGGAAAGAACCATGACTGCGTTGTATCCGGATGATCCGATACCTGCGACAGAGTTCTTGATTGTGTTTGCAGGATTGTTCTTCAGTGCCTCATAGAGGTCGTTGAATGTCTTGTACGGGCTGTCCTTTCTGACTGCGATGACACATGGTACGTAGTATGCTGCCATGAAGTCCCAGTCTTTCGGTGACCAGTCAGCGGTTCCCATAGCATAGTGGGTGTGCGGTGTTGCGTTTGCGATCAGTGTGTAGCCATCATGCGGCTTGAGCATGCAGTCGTTCATTCCGACTGTTCCTGTTGCACCAGGAGTGTTGACGACGCTGATGTTGACGCCCCAGATCTTTGCCATCTCATCAGTGACTCTTCTTCCGACAAGGTCTGATGATCCGCCTGCTCCCCATGGGACGATCAGTGTGAGGTCCTTTGACGGGAACTTGGCCTGCTCAGATGCAGCCTGTGCGAACACTGCTGTCATGACAACGCAGAGCACGAGCAAAACTGTCAGTAGTTTCTTCATTTTCATTCTCCTTTTTTCCGGCCGCTAAGCGGCACTTAGTTTCAGTTTATTGATATGGCGGTACCGCCACATGAATAATTATACCATTGCTTTTTTAAAAACCCATAAAAAAGTTTACATGTTCAACCGATTCTCTCACCGTCCTTGTTGAAGGCAGATGTCTTTCCTGTAGGGACATGGACCTCATCAAGGAACTTCAGGGCGCGGTCGTTGTCAGGATAGAAGTCAAGCCACAGGTAATGGCAGTGCTGACCCTCCTTTATGTCAACACCGTGCATCGATCCCAGCGGGATGTACAGAAGCTCACTTCCGGTCATATGAACAGGCTCGAAGTCAATCAGGACATCCATCTCGTTCTCGGGGAATGAGAAGAAATACTGGTCTAGAAGAGGATGAGCATGGGATGACACTGAGTCCGGCCCGTATGTCTCAACCGATCCGAACGCGAACCTGGGTATGAGTCTCTGGTCCACGCAGCTCCTGCTGATTGTCTTGTCGCTCTTGTAGCTGTCACGGTACTGCTTGGAGTTGCGGTAGATCTGGATCAGCGGGAACTGGGTCTTGTACTCGGCCGCAAGCTCGTCATCTCCCTCGCGGAAGTTCCAGCGGATCTCCAGGATGTGGGCGTCTGTCAGGGCCTTGACTGTCACGGCGCACTTCGGGTCAGGGATGAGCGAGACCCTCTCGTGGAAGCGGT
>JAEEGG010017583.1_pt1 | contig 14675 bp, 9 predicted proteins | sample 9134161 | NCBI WGS metagenome assembly JAEEGG01 (sample SAMN16246543, study PRJNA631951) | gut metagenome | biome: gut microbiome; feature: rumen; material: CR-attached | host: Bos | place: Iran: Karaj | collected 2018-10
CAAGGGGCTTTATTCAAGGCTCGACGGCGCGCATACCGCCGAGGAGCTGGATGCGCTGGCGGCGGAAATCCGCGAACAGATCTCTCGGGCGGTTTGGAGCATCAAGCGCAGGAAAGGCTGGGCGTGATAAGGCGACGGCGATAACTAAGGCAACTGGGACATCTGCGACGGCTGGGCCTTCTGTGATTGTCGCATCAGTCGCATATGTCGCATCTGTCCCAGATGTCCCATGAAAGAGTTGACCATCATGAACAAGACAACATTCACATCGTTTCGAAAGACGCTGGCGCGGATGGTGGAGATCGGCGCCGCCGACGACTTCTTTAGCCGCGGGTACGACTTCCTGATCACGGGGGTCATCCTCGTGAATCTGGCCGCTGTCATGCTGGACACCTTCCCGGGCATCCACGCGGCGCACGAACGCCTGCTGAAGACTATCGAGGCCGTGACCGCCCTGTGCTTCCTGGTGGACTACGTTCTCCGCCTTGTCGCCGCAAGGTTCACCCATCCCCGTGGCAGCGAGGCGCGGTCTGTCGCCGCCTATGTCTTCTCCTTCGGCGGCCTCGTCGATCTCCTGAGCTTCCTGCCCAACTACCTGCCGGTCTTCTTCCCCGCCGGCGCCGTCGCGTTCCGCCTCTTCCGCGTGGTCCGAATCTTCCGCCTCTTCCGCATCACCGCCTACTACGACTCCCTCAACGCCATCGCCGAGGTCATCGGAAGCAAGAAGCAGCAGCTGATCTCCTCCGTCTTCATCATCCTCGTGCTCATCCTCGCCTCCAGCCTCTGCATGTACAGCGTCGAGAGCGACGTGGAGGGGTCCGGCTTCACGAACGCCTTCTCGGGCGTCTGGTGGGCGGTCTCCACCCTGCTCACGGTGGGCTACGGCGACATCGTCCCGACGACGACCCTCGGCAAGGTGCTTGGCGCGGTGCTCACCTTCCTGGGCGTGGGCATGGTCGCAATCCCCACGGGCATCATCAGCGCGGGCTTCGTTGAGCAATACGCCCGCATCCAGGCCAGCATCGACCGGGCGCGCGAGCAGGACATCCTTTTCATCAAGTTCCGCCTGAACGAGCACGACGACTGGGCGGGGCGCACCGTCGCCTCGCTTAAACTCCCCCTCGACGTGATCCTTACGGCGGTCCACCGCGGCCACGAGGTGCTTGTTCCGAACGGCAGCCTTGTGCTTCAGCCGGGCGACACCATCGTGCTTGGCGCCGAACCGGTTCTCGACCGCATGAAGATTGATCTGAAGGAGATCGTGCTTCTGGAGAAGAACCCGTGGAACGGGCGGCTCATCCGCGACCTCGACCTTTCGCGCCAGACGATGATCGTCATGGTGAAGCGCGGAAGCCGCACCATCATCCCCAAGGGCTCGACCCGCCTCCAGGCCGGCGACAAGCTGCTGCTGCACACCAAGGACACCTCCGTAGGCGAGTCGAGTTAGGGGGGGGGGCGCGGGGGCGCCCATCCATCACCCGGCATTGGTGACCGGTTTCTTACTGCCCGCTGCGCGGGCAGTAAAAAGGATGTTCGGGAGGGACGCGCTTTGTCGCGTCCGCTGCGGCCCGGACGAAGCCGGGCCCTCCCTAGCCCCCATTTCCACATTGGTCATTGGCAACATTGGAATTGGCAACACTTTCACATTTCCACATTAATCTCCCTGTTCCCTGTTCCCCGTTCCCTGTTCCCCCATTAACGCAACCGGCCCATGGCCGGACGCAAAAGCTGCGTCAAAACCGATGTGGCTACGACGCCGCCCGTGGCGGCTACGCCACAATCGCTTTTGCCGCAAGTTCCATCAACTTCAACGCGAGAATCGATTGTGGCGTAGGGCTTGGCCCGTCGTAGCCACATCGATGCGAGCGTAACCCTTGCGTGTCGCGAAGCGACTTGCGTTAAGTTCTGCGGCCCGGACGAAGCCGGGTCCTCCCTAGTCCCTAGCCCCTAGCCCCTAGATGGCGAATTTCCGCCACGCCCTCCGATGACTGTAACCTCCCTGCCGGTTTCGTGTATAATATATGATGCTTGCAGCACATCTAAACATCCAAGGCGCTTGCGCCAAACCTCCAAACTTCCAAACTTCCCAACTTTTCAACCTTTCAACCTTTCAACTTCTCAACTTCCCAACTTCCTATGACCACATCCTTCCCAGAATTCATGAAGATGGCGCAGGAGCGCTATCCCAAGGCGTTCGCCAAGGGCGGGCAAGACGCCTTCTCGCTGGCCACCGAAGCCGGCCCAATCGAGTTCATCCATGCCGCCGGAGACCCCGCCGGCGCCATCGTGCGCGCCAGGATCCTCAAAATGGAGGATGTGCCTCGCGCCGACGACTTCGCCAAGTCCGCGCTGGCCGGAAACTTCTTCTGGGGCGGCACCCGTGGCGCCACCCTTTCAATCGGCGCCGACGACGCCCTCTGGCTGACCGAGTGCCGTCCGCTTGACGAACTTACCTTCGAGGGCGGCCTCGAGCAGTGCCTCGACGATTTCTCATCCACCGTCTTCGACTGGCGGGAAAGGAGCGCTCTCTATGAATAGGAATGAAAAGGCAAATGGCGTGGAGGGCAAGGCCATGTCCGTTGAAGACCTTATGAACGGGTACCAGGAATCCGAAGGGCAGGCGCCGGCGGAGCAAGAGTCCGCGGGCGGGAACGAGGATGTCCTGAAGGAGCAGTTCGAGGGCGTCCTCGCCGAGTTCGGCAAAATCGTGGGAATTCCGCTCTCCCTGGACGACGACGGCACTGCCACCTTCACGGTAGATGACGACATCATCGTCAACCTCCAGTATCTTGACGAATCGGATTGCATTGTCGCCTTCTCGCCCGTCGGCGGCTTCGGCGAAACAAACGCCCCGGACGCTGGCAAGAAGGCGCGGGCCCTTCTGCGCATGAACGAAATAGGCGGACAGACCGAAGGCTTCACCCTCGCCCTCGACGAGGATGCCGAACTCGTGCTGGCAATGGACCGCCGCAGCTCGCTTGAGATTTCCTCCGCCGATTCGCTAGCCGCATGGATGGAGGCCCTCATCAATGCCGTCCGCGCCGTCCGCACACGCTTCGCCGAAGAGTTCCCCACCAATGAAGAAGGGAGGGAATAACAATGCCACCTCCTGATGCCATCCGCCGCACGAATTCGATGGGGAACATGGGGTCCATGTTCCATCTGGACCCTCTGCCGAACCAGAACAACGTCAACGGCCAGGGCAACGTCGGCAACCAGAATAACGTTGACAACCAGAATAATGTCGACAATCAGAATAACGTCAATAACCTGAACAACGTCGACAACCTGAATGACGTCAACGGCCAAGTCAACGTCGAAGGCCCGCAGGACCCCGAGGTGGACAACATCGTCGATAATGGTCTGGAACCTAATCTCGGGCAGAACGGACAGGCCCAGAACTTCGCCGCCAACCACCACGTGGCCCTTGGCCGCGACTGGGACCTGAACTCCGCGAAGGGCGTGCTGGACACGGCGAAAGAGGCCATCAAGAACATCAAGACCGTCATCGCCGGCAAGGAACAACTCGATGACTTGAAGACCAAGGTCAACACCGCCTTCCAGCAGGCCATTCAGGCGCCTGGGGCGAACACCAGGGGCAACATCGCCGATCTCGGGCAGTCGTTCACGGACATCAAGCAGACCATCGAGGAGCTGAAGGGCGCCCGCGCCGCGCTCACGGCGGCGATCAAGGACGGCTCCGGCCAGAGCGACCCGCGCGAGGGGCTCAAGGAGGTCCGCAAGACCCTGCGCGTCTTCCGCTACGAAATGCAGCGCGAGCTGGCCAAGCGTGGGAGCGCCGTCGGGCAGATGGACTTCTACGAAAGCGCGCTCCGCGAAATCCAGCACAAGTTCACGTTCGGCGTCGGCAGCAAGGTCGCGGAGACCTTCGCCCGCGTCATGCAGCTTGAAGCGGCGCTCGACCATTCGTTCACCCAGTTCTGCAACAGGCTGAGCGTGGTCAGCCCCGGCACGCAGCTGCCGGAGAAGCCGGCGAACGTCAAGCTCGCGAACGTCGCGGGCAACGCGCTGGAGCTCTCGCACCTCACCAACGACAGGATCCGCGACTTCCAGGACGCCGACGCGAGCAGCGCCACGCTGCGCGACATCGTCGGGGAGATCGCCCTCAAGGGCGGCTCGCGCAAGGTCGAGTTCAACGTCGGCGTCGGCGCGCTGTTCGGGCTGGGCTTCTCCAGCGTGTTCACAGCCGGCGTGCGCGCCGGGGCGCGTTTCCGCGTCGTCGGCGAGATCGAGTGCCCCGGCAATGGGCGGCCCATCTCGGCCACTTTCCGCCTCGCCGGCGGACTCGACGGCAAGATCGGCATCAAGGCCGGCGACGATGGATTCTCGCCCGGCGCCAAGGCGGAGGCCGGCGCGACGGCAGGCCTCACGCACTTCAGCACTCGCACCTACGCGACGCTGGAAGACTTCATCCTCGACGCCAAGAACTGCAAGCTCGCCACGAGCCGGACGATTGGCGGCGCGATTTGGGGCGGCATCAAATCGCTTGGACGCGGCATCGGCAAACTCGGGGCGACCTTCTTCCGCTGGCTCGGCCGCAAGGCCGGCGAAATCAAGCAGAGCAACGCGCAGTATCTGGAGTCTCTGAAGATGCGCGGCGTGGCGGGCGCGCTCGACAAGCTCGTCGCCAAGCGCGCCAACCCGGTCATCGTCGCCGAGCGCAAGGGGTGGTCGGCCCAGGGCCAGGTCAACGCCAAGGCGGGCATCACCCTTGGCGAGAACGTCGTTGAACTCAACGCATCCGCGAATGCCTCCTACGAGCGCGAGTTCAAGGTGAAGTCGAAGACCTTCTCGGGCGTCGCCCGCGTCGTCAGGGAGGCGAGGGACATCGAGACGATCAACTCGCTCATGCGCCCGGACCCGGACACGCATGTCGTCGGGCAGGTGGCGCGCTTCGGCGCCGGGACATCGGCTGAGGAGGCGATTGAAACACTCGAAACGGCGTTCGAAACGGCTATCGAAGAGGCCAGGGATGTGAAGGAGAGAAGCACGGGGTTCCTGAAGTTCACCGACACGGCCGGCTTCGCGCACGTCGCCCACAAGTTCCGCTCGCTCCTCCTTGCCACCGAGGCCGCCTGCCTGGACAACGTCATCTCCCGCGCGGACGCCGACCGCCTCATGGAGCGCTACTCCAACCCGCCGGTCAAGTTCCCCGACGACATCTACCGCGAATACTTCATGGAGGGGACCGGCGTGGCCAAGCCGGCGAAGAGTCGCATCTCCGCCGAGGCGCAGTTCAAGTTCGAGTTCCTGCCCAAGTTGAACGAAACCCTGACGTCCGGCATCGACAACTCCTTCGGCAAGGTCATCGCCGGCGGCGCCATCGACACCTTGAAGCGCGAAGTCGGGATGGAGACCGCCATCAAATACCGCTTTTCCCGCGAGAGCCCCGTCTCGCCCGGCGCCGACCCGCGCCCGTGGGAGAACACCGTCAAGACCAAGCACGAGATGCTGGTCACCGCCTCGGCGCCCGCGCGCTACATCCTTGACAGGTTCGTCCGCTCCTACATCAACAAGGGCGAGCGCGTCGAGAACAAGTCCCAGAACCTCAAAGCGGACATCTTCAAGGAGACGACGAAGGACATCGGCAAGGACACGGCCCTGACCGCGCTCTACGAGACGCTGCCTGGGCTGATCCTCGCCGGCGTCAAGGAATCCGCCATCGCCGCCGTGAAGAAGTGGCTCTCGAACCCGGATAACGTGAAGAAGCTCGTGAAGTTCGCCATCGAACACCTTGGCGACGCCTTCAATCTCCTCCTCAACGTCGCCGAATTCGCCGCCACCCATCCCGACCTCACGCTTCACACCATCGCGAGCATCAAGGGCACGAGCGGCATCTCGGAGAGCGAACGCGCAAAGAAGATCTCATGGTCCTACGTGGACGGGCAGCTCGAATCGGTCACCATTTCGCACGACTCTGAGAGCAAGATCGGCGTCAACGTCGATCCGGTCGGCATCGCCGTGGGCGTAGGCTTCGACCTCTCCTACTCGGTCACGGAGTCCGTCAAGGAGCGCGACATCACGCCGCGCCCGACGCTCACGATGCTTCTGGACAAGGGCGAGCAGTTCCTCGCCGGCGAGACCGGCGTGAGCCAGCCCGGCAGCGGCCAGCCCTTCAAGTCCTGGCTTTCGCGCAACGCCATGGGCGTCTCTTACATGCTCGCCCACTTGAAGGACACAGAGGAGAACAGGGAGAAGACCGTCAACCTCTACAACAACGCGATGGCGGCGGCCGCCGGCGACATGGATTTGCAGGAGCGCCTGCAGAACGCCTGGCAAAGGGTGGATGATCTTGGCGAGGACGCCACGCTCGACGCCAAGGTCGATGCCGCCCACGAGCTCATCACGGCGATGCTGCTAGCCTACCTCAATCCCGCCCCGGACTACCATCCGGCTGCGGCGTAGTGCGGTAGCGACATTATCCTTACTGCCCGCTGCGCGGGCGACGAAGGGAACGGTTTTTGGGGCGGGTCATCCGCAGGGATGTTTCTCGTCGCGGGCCGGTTTGCCTTCGGCGCCCGCGCCTCGCAGCCATCGGGTTCCTGCGGAAGCCCTGCCCAAGCACCCACACCTCGTGCTCCCGGCGCGTCAGCACCAAACGAACGAGTTGGATGTGCTATCCGTGGCCAAACATGGGAAAAATTTGAATGTTTGGCCGTGAATAGCGCATTTTCGTAAACATCCATTGCCAAAATTGGTGATTTGTGATATACTTTGGCTTTCAATAATTGAGGTGGTATCATGATTGGACGAAGAGAGGAAATTAAGGCGCTGAAGGCGGCATACGAATCGAAGTATTCGGAATTTGTCACCGTTTACGGTCGACGGCGCATAGGCAAGACGTTCCTGGTCAACGAGGTCTTTGGCTATGAATTCGCATTTCACTGCGCCGGACTCAAAGGCGAGGGGATGAAGCGCCAGCTGGAGAATTTCCGCTTTGCGCTCCGGCGGCACGGGCATGACGCATGCCCCAGGCTGAAGAGCTGGCTTGAGGCGTTCTTCGAGCTGGAGAGGTTTCTCGAGGGGATGCCCGTTGGCCGCAAGGTCGTCTTCATTGACGAAATGCCGTGGATGGACACGCACAAATCAGGTTTCCTCGCAGCCTTGGAGGGCTTCTGGAATGGTTGGGCCTCGTCGCGCAAGGACATCCTTCTCATCGCCTGCGGATCCGCCACCTCATGGATTGTCCGCAAGATAAACCGGAATCGCGGCGGACTCCACAACCGCGTTGGCACCCGCATCAAGCTTGAGCCGTTCACGCTTGCCGAGTGCGAGGAATATGCAAACGAACGGCGACTGGGGTACGACCGACTCAACCTTGCCGAATGCTACATGGCCCTCGGCGGCGTCGCCTACTACTGGAATCTTCTGGAGAAAGGCAAAAGCCCCGGGCAGAACTTCAACGCCCTTTTCTTCGGACCTCACGACGGACTTCGCCTCGAATTCGACGAACTGTATTCATCGCTCTTCAACAACCCGGAACCGTACATGCGTATTGTCATGGCGCTGAACAAGCGGCGCGCCGGGCTGACACGCGATGAGCTTCTAGCCGAAACCGGAGTGGGCACAGGTGGCGGCAACTTCACCGAAATGCTTGACAACCTCGAAGAGTGCGGCTTTGTCCGGCTTCTCCACCCCATTGGCGCGAAAAACGGCGGGGTTTATCAGCTGGCGGACAACTTTTCGCTTTTCTTCCTCCAGTTTGTCAAAGGCAGCCAATCCCGCGATGGCGACTATTGGACTGAATCGGTTTCATCCGAAGTCAAGAACAACTGGCGCGGACTCGCCTTCGAGCGCCTTTGCGCCTCCCACATCAGGCAGATCAAGGAGGCCCTTGGAATCGCGGGCGTCCATACGGATGTGTATTCCTGGCGTTGCGCCACGGATGACTTGCCGCGCGGGGCGCAGATAGACTTGCTAATCGACAGGCGGGACGGGATAGTCAATCTTTGCGAAATGAAATACTCTGGCGGGGAATATGCCATCACTAGGGACGAACATGACCGACTTCGTAACAGGATTGAGTCATTCAGCCGCCATCTCGGCCGTGGAAAGTCCATCCACCTGACAATGGTCACGACATTCGGGCTGAAGCACAACACCTACTGGAACGATGTCCAGTCCGAGGTCACGCTCGATGACTTGTTCCGTTGAACCGCTCCATTCGTCGCGAACGAAGTGAGCAGAAAAATCTTTTCCCGTCCTCCTCGGCGCGGTAGCGCCAAACTTCCAAGGCGCTTGCGCCAAACTTCCAAAAAAGTTGTATATACAAGTCGGTTTTAAAGGGGTGCAATATGGTAGCCTAGTTACAGCGTGAATTACTCACGCGAAAACGGGACTGCCATGAAATCGGGCACAAAATGCAGGACAATTGTCGATGCGCTCAGCGACGAAATCGCCGCCGGATGCCCAGTCGCGCCATCGCAGATCGGCGCTTCGCCCAACGCCCTGCTGCTGGCCACCTTCGGCGCCCAGATGATACGCAACCGCTTCACCATTCTGGATCTCGCCTACGAGGCGGGGAGACTGCCAGCATACGCGGCGTGGCTTGTCGGCAAGTTCGGCGTGTAGCATGCCCGCGCGCCAGGGAAGGATTCAGTCTATGCTTGCATTGTTCGCGAAGACATTCTCGCTGGTGTTCCTTGCCGAGATGGGCGACAAGACACAGCTTGCGGCGTTCACGCTTGCCGCCTCCACGCCTGGCGGCAAGTGGGCCGTGTTTCTGGGGTCGGCCGTGGCGCTCGCGCTGACGTCGCTTATTGCCGTGCTGGCAGGCGACGCCCTCTCGCGCATCCCGGGCGCGGAGAGAGTGCTCAAGATTGGCGCTGGCGCCATGTTCATAGTCTTCGGCGTCATGACTTTAATCGGCGCCACGAAAGGGTAGGGGACGAACCCTCCAAGGGTGTGGAAAATCACGCCCGCCTCGTCGCCGCGCAGACGGAGCTGAACGCGATTGGCAGCGACGCCTGGAACCCGTGACCCAACCAAACGGCTTCCCAGCGGTATATATTATGTGAGGAGATTTCACAATCTACCCACATGGATATAGTCGAGGAAATACGAACTGACCGCGAACGTGGCGCCAAAAGGCTCGAAGCCGAATATCGGAACGGGCTGTTGACGCTTGCGCGCCGCCTCTGCCATGATCCAGGAGACGCGGCGGAGCTGGTGAACAGCACCTTTGCCGAGGTGATCGCCAACGTCGACAACTACGCGGAGCAGTCGGCCTTCTTCGGCTGGATGAGCAAGATACTCGTCCACATCCACTCCAAGGACGTCCGCAGGATGTCCCATGACGGCGTCGTCTATCCCGGCACCGTTCCGGACATTCCCGAAGAGGATTCGGAGGAAAGCGTTTACCGTGCCCTGGACGCATCGCTGCTGAGGGACGCCATCAACACGCTCCCCGACGACATCCGCGAGACGCTGCTCCTGCATTATTTCATGGATTTGCCGGTTGCGAAAGTGGCGAAGATACTCTCCGTTCCCAATGGCACAGTTAAATGGCGGCTCCACTACGCCCGCGAGATACTTGCCGCCAAGATGGGGGCTGCCGTGAAGAAGCCTTGCGGCAAGGCCACGCTGATTGCGCTGCTGCTATGCGCCGTGACGGTGCTCGGGGCGGGGACTCGCCTTGCTGTAGTCCGCTTGCTGTCTTCGCCGGAGGCCGCCACAGAACAGCAAGCCACGGGAGTGGCGGGAGGGTCGCCGTCCTCGGCGACCGCTGCCACGGGAGGGTCGCGCTTCCGCGCGACCGCCGATGGCGAGACCGGCGAGACCAGCGGGTCTGGCGGATTATCGCCTGTCCCGCCAGATTCGCCTGTCCCGCCAGATTCGCCCGTCCCGCCAGATTCGCCAATCCCGCCAGTCATCACATCTTCGACCCCTTCGACATCTTCTACCTCTTCGACCTCTCTAGGAGAACAAAACATGAACATAAGCAAAACCACACCATCAGCGGTCTTCCTACTCGCAGCCGGACTTTCGCTCGGCGCACAGGGGGCCATCATCGACGATGACACGCTGGTTTACGTCTCGTCCGACATCGCCCCGGCGGCGAACGCGGAGATGAACGACCTCCGCGCGGCGGGCGACACGTCGAAGCCCTCGCTGAAGCTCACGTACAGCACCCAGCCTACACGGGTGGAAGATTCCGCGCTTCCGACCCTCTACGCCGGCCACTACTACGACGCCGAGAAGACCGTCAACACCAACGTCCTGAAAGTCAATGGAAAGATGTTGATGGAGATGACGGACCGATCCTATCTCGACGACTCCTTCACGGCGGAGTTCTTCTTCCGCACGGAAAACAACGGAGTGGACGGGCTTATCGCCGATTCCGGCTCCAACTCAGACGCCTATCTTATCCAGCAGCACGCGAACTGGTATTTCCGGATTCACAATAGTGCCGGACATATCGGGCAGGTTACGTTTAACGACTCCAAAGGCGACAATTACACCACGTATTCCGTCGCCGACGGCCAGTGGCACCACTTCGCCGTCGTCTGGGACAAGCCGACATCAACAATCCGCGCCTACATCGACTACAATCTCCACAAGGAAACCGACTTGTCCGACGCCCCGCTTCCCAAAACGTCAAACAATGCCTATCTCAATATCGGCCGTGGCGTCTGGGGAGACAGCCACCGCCTCGCGTCGGGCCGCTACGACGGAATCCGCATCACCCAGCGCGCGCTCGCGCCGGCGGAGTTCCTTTCCCCCAGCGTCCTGCCGATCGACGGCGACACACTCGCCTACATGCACTTCGACACGAGCACGGTCAACCCCCACCGCGTTTTCCTCGGCGCGAACGCCCTCTCGGCCACCCAGCGCGCAAAGGGATCCCCCAACCGGGGCTGGCAGACTGACGAAGTCGCCGCCGCGACAATCTACCCCGGCGCCCGGTCAACGGAAGGCAAGGCCGACATCGGCGTCGTGACCAACTACTTTACCGGAAGCAACGGCGATAGCGGATCCGGCTACTCGTTCGCCGATCCAAACCACCGCGTTGGCACGACGAACTTCACGGCCGAGGTCTTCGCCAAGTTCACGCGCGCCGACGACCGGTTTTACGGGTATGTCTTCAACCAGGTCAATGTCTGGCGCCTTTTCGTGAGCGCCCAGGGAAAACTCGGCTGCTCGATTCATGGAACAAGTCCGTCTTATGTCGGCCCCGACTCCATCCTTGACGACCGCTGGCACCACATCGCCGCCGTGTACGACAAGGGGCGGCAGACCTTCTCGTTCTATCTCGACTACCAACTCTTTCACCGCTTCGAGAACGTCGACGACCCGATGATCGCAGGAGCGGCCAACCCGGAAATGCTTCTCTTCGGTGGCAGTGCAATTGAGAGCACCTGGGACATTGTCGGCAGCGTCCCCGGCGCACTCTATGACGAACTGCGCATCACGGGCCGCGCGCTCACGGTGGCGGAGTTCCTGACGGACACCTCCATCGCGGGGGCGGATCCGGTGTTCCAGGCGCGTTTCGAGAACTCGTGGACGGCGACCGCGCCGACGGGGCGCTACGCGCCTAACGCGACCGTCTCCGAGAGCGGCGTGGAAATGGAGCGCATGTCCCGCGTCTCGCACGAGATTCGCGATGCAGCGGGCGCTACGCTCTTCGAGGATACAGAGGGGCTCTCGCTTTCGGGAGGCACGGTCTCCTACGCCGTGTCCGGCGCACTCGACCTCCGCGCCGGAACGACCGAGTTCTTCGTTCGCCGCACACGTGGCGGCGCGGGGGATTCCCTCGTCGCCTTCGCGCCTGGCTGCGACGCCTCGTCCGCTCTCTGGAGCCTCGCCGCGGACGGCACGGTCTCCATTGCGACGGACGCCGACGCGGACACGCTCTCCATAGACCTCTCCGATGGCGCGTGGCACCATGTTGCCGTTTCGTGGTCGCAGGACTCGACGACAACCGCCGTCAAGGTGTGGCGCGACTACGCGCTTGCGGGCCAGAAGACGCTCAACGGCGCCTTTGACTTCGGACCTGGTGCGGGCTTTGTCCTCGGTTCGGCCGGCGCCTCCGGTGACATCGACGAACTGCTTCTCCGCGAGGGCGTCCTCGGCGTCAACGCCATGCTCTACGCCGCCCCGCCGCCCGCGACGGTGCTGTACATGCGATAGGTCGCAGATCTTCGGCGGCGCATCCATTCCGAATGAACAAATGTGGTTTTGGGGGCACGCACTTCGTGCGAGCCTCCAGAGGTGTTGACATCGGTGTCAATGAAGATTTGTGGACAATGAGCATTTGTGGAAAGTTGCGCTTCTGCGCGAAAACCATCATGAGCATCGCAGCATCAGCCTCCCTCGTGGGCGCGCAGTCCGCGCCCCAGCGACCCATCGCCCATCCGCAGCCCGCAGAGGGCGCCAGGACCGTCCTCGAACTGCCGCCCGGCCCCGGCAACCCGCGCAACAGCGAGGGTTCGTTCGTCACGCTCCGCGACGGGCGCATAATGTATGCCTACACGCGCTTCACCACCGCCATCCGGGACGGCATCCCTGACTCGGGCGAGGCGGAGATCGTCGCACGCTTTTCCTGCGACGGCGGTCTCACCTGGACGGCGGAGGACACGCCAGTCATCGCCAACGAGGGCGCCCTCAACGTCTGCTGCGCCACTCTCCTGCGGCTCCAGAGCGGCGAAATCGCCCTCTTCTACCTGCGCAAGAACAGCCTGGTGGACTGCCGCCCCGTGATGCGCCGATCCTTCGACGAGGGCGCGACATGGGGCGAACCGGTCGAGTGCATTACCGACGAGGTGGGCTACTACGTCCTCAACAACGACCGAGTGATACAGCTCCGCGACGGGCGGCTGCTCTTCGCAGTCTCCCTGCACATCGTCCGCGACGAAAAGTCATTCCACGAAATGGCCGAAGTCGTCACCTATTCTTCCGATGACAACGGCGCGACGTGGCGGCGCGGCCAGTCGCGGCTGCGGGTGCGGACGCCGGACGGCATCCAGCACCCGGCTCAGGAGCCTGGCGTCGTGGAATTGCGCGACGGGCGCGTCCTCCTGTGGATTCGCACCGACGCCGGATGCCAGTATTTCTGCAATTCGTCCGACCGTGGCGAAACATGGACCGAGCCGCGGCCGTCGCCGTTTGTATCGCCCCTCTCGCCCGCCAGCATGAAACGCCTCCCCACGGGCGACCTCCTCGCGCTCTGGAACGACCACGCCACACGGCCCGAGATGAAGACGCGCGGCCCGAAGTGGGCGTACGGCGCGCGGACGCCGCTCGCCGCCGTCGTCTCGCGCGACGATGGCGCGACGTGGGACGCGGTGCGGCTAATCGAGGACGAGCCGGATGGCTGGTACTGCTACACAGCAATCCACCCCCTCGACGACGGCACCGTTCTCCTCGCCTACTGCGCCTACGAGGAACTCGCACACTCCCGCATCGTGAAGGTGCCGGTCGCTTGGTTCTACGGGAAGGACGAACTCTGCGGGGCGCCACGCCGCCAGGCACGCGCCGAAATCATCTGGACACGGCCTCTCTGCAAGGAACCGGGACGCTATATCGGCTGGCCTACCATCGGAAAAGGCCCAAACGGCGACCTCCTGGCCGTTTTCTCCGGCGACCGCGACGCCCACATCTGCCCGTGGGGCAAGGCGCAGATGATACGCAGCGCCGACGGCGGCGAAACATGGAGCGCGCCCGAGACCATCTGCAACTCGCTCATCGACGACCGCGACGGCGGCATCCTCCTCCTCGACGACGGGACGCTCCTCTTCACCTGGTTCACGTCCGTCGCCTACCGCGACCGCATCATCCGCGACCGCTCCAAACTCGACCCCGCCTCGCGCGAGTTCCAGTGGCGTCTCCACGACGAGAAGCTGCCCCCCGCGCTCGTGAAGGAGCAGCTCGGCGCCTTCACGCGCCGCTCCACCGACGGCAGCCGGACATGGGAGCCGCCCGTGCGAACTCCCTGCGCCGCGCCGCACGGCCCGATCCAGCTTCGCGATGGACGCCTCCTCTACGTCGGCAAGAGCGGCGACGTGGACCATGCGGGCCTCGGCAGAGGCGTCGGGAAGATCGTCGCCGCCGAATCAACCGACCGTGGCCGGAGCTGGCACCTCATCGGCGAAGTCCCATTTCCAGACGGCATGAACGTGTTGCGGCTGTGCCACGAACCGCACGCCATCGAGACGGACGACGGGCGGATCATCGCCCAAATCCGCTACGAGTGGCCTGGACGGCCCGACAGCCCGCACGAGTCCATCCAGACCGAAAGCGCCGACGGCGGACGGACGTGGACGGAGCCGAAGCCTGTGGGGCTGGACGGCTTCCCGCCACATCTCCTACGCCTTGCGGACGGGACATTGCTCTCCGCCTACGGGCGACGGCATGGAGAGCGAGGCGAATATGCCTGCCTGAGCGACGACCAGGGGCGCACCTGGGATGTAGCGAATGAAATCAAACTCGCAGGGCACTGGAGCGGCGACATCGGCTACCCGTCGTCCGTGCAACGTCCCGACGGCGCCATCCTCACTGCCTACTACCAATCCGAACGCGAAGGCGAGCCGCCCTGTCTCATGGGGACTCTCTGGCGCGTCGTGAAATAGAACCCAAAAGGAGTCCCCATGAAGGTTGTGCCTATGAAAGCCTCCTCCGCTGTTCTGTGCGTTCTCCTCTGCGCCCTTTGCGTTGAT